>Ga0208662_100061_pt1 | contig 50092 bp, 55 predicted proteins | sample OSPB_host_MetaG_FD_187136 | JGI IMG/M metagenome (GOLD analysis project Ga0208662, IMG submission 187136) | Hot spring microbial mat communities from Yellowstone National Park, Wyoming, USA - OSPB_host_MetaG (SPAdes) (version 2) | ecosystem: Environmental > Aquatic > Thermal springs > Hot... | reverse complement strand
GTGAGCTTGCAAATAACGTTGAAATAAATATTAATTACTGAAAAATTCTCAGTGTATCATATCATGCTTATGAAATAAATTGAAGTGGCCCACAAAGCAAGAACTTGGAAAATCTACTTATCCTCATATGAATTATTTACTATTAACTGAGCTAATAGTGGGACATTTCTGGTAGAAGCCTGGTCCCCCCAGAATATGTCTGACTTCCTCCCCGCCCTAAAGGGCGAGGCTTTCCGCCCCCTCAACCCCCCTTTCTGTAAGTCTCTTCGAAGGATGAGGCTTCATGACGTCACATTTCACGAGCTAAAAGAGACGATACGGTACCAGATGGAGAAGTACGGAAAGAAATTGGTTCTGGTCAATCCTGCTTTTAGTTCGAAAACATGTGCTAGATGCGGGTATGTTAAGTAAGGATCTAACACTGTCTGACCGTGTGTTCGTATGTCCTAAGTGCGGTTGGGCTGCAGACCGTGACTACAACGCTTCTCTTAACATTTTGAAACGTGCGGGGTGGGAGCCACCCTTAGTGCCTGTGGAGCTTTACCCTCTACCCGTAGTTAAAAGCTACGGGCAAGGTGGGGCTATGAAGCAGGAAGCCTCGCCCTTCAGGGCGGGGTAGCTCACTGATTGAGTAAGTTAGGTAGACATACTCTTCCTCTGGCTAAAAGTCCTCAAGCCTTAAGTTCCTCAACACACTTCCTTACCTTCTCATACTTATGACTCCCCATTCCGTATAGTTTTCCGCTAAACGATACTAAGACCGAGATCAAATCCTCTATTAGCTCTTGTTCTGGAGTTTCGTCCTCCTCGTTCAATACTACGATCTCGCAATTATGTGCTTTACAAACTCCGTCAAGGATTTCGAACCTCACTAGTCTGTCTGGATAAGCTATGACTACTTTTGGACACTTCGTTGTTTAGTATCATCCTCAATAACTTGAGGAATCCATTCCTCTTCAGCCCAGAACCCACGTCAGTTATTACTTGATCATGTTCCTTATAACCTGCACCTCAAGGTATTTGACCTTTCACCAGATCGTCCCTCTGCGTGTTCGACGAAACCCTAGCGTAGAGTACTCTCCTCTTCCTCACAGTATCCATCAATTTCTCCACGTCCTCTTCTTTGAATCGCCACTTTCCCGTTTCGAGGACTACCGGTTTTACATTATCCTTTCTCAACGTATTCCCTAAGCGTGGCATAAGGATCCCTAGACGTTGGCATACTTCTTTAGGTGTTAGCATTATATAAAAGTTTATTATGAATTAATACAAACTTTACGGTCTATCGGAAACGTTGGCAACGGCGGAACAATCAAGAGCGGATTGAGGCGAGAGGCCATGGGCTAGAGATCTCTCGTTTAAACACATTAAAGCAGAGAGAATAAAGTCATATTGTATCTAATAGTATTTATTTTCATATGGAATATACTATATAGATTTCTTAACGTACCCAGCTCTACACTACCTGGTGACTCACCAAAGAGAGTCTTTCGATGTCTTTACTAGCAGTTTAAGCTAAGCCGTGAAGTATGCCTTATACCTCCTATTTCCGATAGAATCTGCGCTGGAAGTGGGCCGCGAATTCCCCAACGGTTGTGGGTGATTATACTTGATATTCGAGCTTTCTCCCACTTACGTTCGTGTAGGTGGATCGGAGCATGCCAAGGGTGGAGGAGATGAGGGGACATTGCTTCATGGGCTCGTGAAGCCCAAGGGGTGAGGATTGAGTGAAACGAGAATTCAACGGAAGCCCAGATCCCTGCAAAATTCTTTAATTTTCTAATTAAAGAATTGCCTAATCGCTCATAAGTAATACATTCTAATATTGTATTATACACTATATTAATTAGATGCGAAGGAAAATAGGTCGGGAGAGATGTCTTAATGGTCTCGAGTAGTACCAGGAGAGTGAAAGTGGGGTCGATCTTTCCACCTCAACTTTCTCCTTGGAAAATGAGTGTCCACACTTCCTACATCTGAACCCTTTGCCTCTCCCCGCAGATTCAGAGGAGCCTCCACAAATAGGACACCTGGGATTCGCTAAACTAACCCTCCTTCTCAAGGATATTAGCTTGAACCTCTCAGCCTCTATCACCCTACCATACCTACTTGACGGCTTAACCGCACCTATTACTCTCACCACATCTCCGGACTCCAGCAGGGAAGCGGCTTGGTTAAGCTCTCCTGTCTCCTTAAAGACGAATATTAACATCCCTTCAGAAGTCCATATATTAACATCCTTCCCCTCTCTCTTAACCTCTTTGACTTCCACTATTCCATCAAAAGTGGAATAAGGCCGAGTCCTTGGAGATAGTAAGTGAGCGTCGGTTGATTGATTAGTCTTAAATATCCTGCTGAAGTCGGGTTTCTCCTCACTCACTATCAAGCCGGCTAGCCTCTCTAATAGAGCTGGATCTGTCCCCCTTATCCCGTAAAACACAGGATCGTTGCCGTGCGGCATTATCAACGGTTTAGACTCCACGTAATCGTAATTGGAGAACGTGTGTGGAAAGCCTATAACGTCGATCAGCTTAACGCTTTTAGGGTCCACTCTTCTAAAACGTCCCCAGTTCTCTCTACGTCTGTAGGCTAGTAACTCATATGTATATGGCCCTGAGAATCCCATGGCTGCCAAAGCCCCTATTACCCCCCTATCTCCGCGCACGAGGATTCCCAGTTTAGACGCCAAACGAAAAGCGTAGTCTAGAGTTACTACGTCTGACACAGCTTTTTTATATAGTTCAAACAGTGGAGGATCCCCAATGCCCACCGCAACACCGGGTTTCCTATCATATAGCTTAGCCTTAGATACTTCCTCCACATACTCGAGAGAGGCGTTCCATGCCAGATCTAAAAGCTCATCCAGCTCTCCTCGGTAATCAACCACGATCATGGTGCTTCCATTACCCCTAGTCTTCCAAGGGATGTTCGGGTTCAGTCTAACTAAGTAAGGGAAATCTAAGAGCCTAACCTTACCCCATTTTCGAATTTCTTCTATAAAAAGAGCTGTGAAGTGGGTGGTACAGCCGTATATAGGGGAGTCATGATCGTCGAAAGCTATCCTCACTTTCATGTTTACTTCTTAGTCATCACTTTATTCTCCATTATTATCATGGTTAAAGTAGACCTGACTTTAGGCAGTTTCCTTATATTGTTAGTTACAAACTCTCTCAACTTCTCCATCGACTCAGCCTCTACCTTAGCCACTATATCGTAAACGCCGTAAACTACGTAAACTTCCGTGACCTCCGACATATTCTTGAGGTTCTCAAATACCTCGTCCTCCCCTCCGGCGTCCACGTTTATTAATACTAACGCACTGGCCATGTCCGCTCACTCCATAATAATTTAAATTCCTTAATAATTTTACGGGTCACGTGATCAAGGTTTTCGTGATCGATTTCAAACAGGACGATCCAAAGAAATGTACAGGTAGGAGAATGGTGAGGATGGGGTTAGCTAGACTGACAGGACACCCCAAGGGCATTACGTTAAATCCCATCTCCACTAAGGTCATATCCTACAATGATGCTGAGAGGGTTTATAAATCAGGGATCACGGTGATCGATTCCTCATGGGCCCGCAGTGACTCGAAATTCTACGAGAAATTCTTGGTGGACTCTAGAAGGCTACCTCTACTTGTGGCCGGAAACCCTGTGAATTATGGTATAGCCTACAAACTATCTTCCTTAGAAGCCATAGCTGCGGCACTATACATAATAGGGGAGAAGAGATTGTCCTTGGAGTTCCTAAGCAAGATCAGGTGGGGGCATACTTTCTATGAACTCAACCAAGAGTTGCTGGATCAATACGCTGGGAAGAGTGAGGACGAAATTCTGCAAATCGAGTCGCAGTATATTAGATATTTTCAATATGTATATAAGAAATCAGAATCTTATTAATCTCTTTAACTATTCAATTCTTAAGTAATTCTAATATTTTCATTTAAATGTCAACTTGAGTGTAGACCCTTGACCTGCCTGGTATGTTATAGCCTTGCCTTCAGAGGGAACTCCCTATCCCGTGCACGAGGCTCATTTCCTATCTCTGCTTCGTCCATCCAGACCGCGGAGAGACTTGAGAGTGAGAGACGTCCTCCACGTGGATCCTTCGTCCATGGGTAACACTTATGTGAGACATTTCTGCATACATTGCGATCGAATTGTAAATTCCTTACTTACTAAGAATTATTTTTAGTTTAGCTGAGTTTTACTCTCCTTCAAACCCTTATGTCCACATACCTGAGGATACACAAGGTTATGGGCCCGCTGGGATTTGAACCCAGGACCACCCGGTTTCTCAACCCTTATGAGCCGGGCGCTCTACCTAGCTGAGCTACGGGCCCTAGATGCTGAATAGCTAAACGTCTTCCCTTACTTAAAATTTATCCTCATTTCTCCTATACTTCTCCAACATCTAGACTCCCTTTGCTCCACCGTTAAGCTGTCCAGTCTTATGCCCCTAACTCAAAAACTCCTTTATGTTCAAGTCCCATACTTCCACTGTTTGACATATTCCCTTTGCTCCACCGTTAAGCTGTCCAGTCTTATGCCCATACTTTCGAGCTTGAGTCTAGCTACTTTCTCATCTATGTCCTGAGGTACATTAAACACGCGAGGAGGTAAGGGGTTCTGGATTAGGTGTATAAGGGAGAGGACTTGATTAGAGAAGCTCAAGTCCATTACTTCGCTTGGATGTCCTTCAGCCGAAACCAGATTAACGAGTCTTCCCTTGGCTAGTAAATAGATCCTCTTGCCGTCCGGCATGATGTATTCCTCTAGGTTGTCCCTTATTTCCCTCACGTCCTTAGCTAGTTCCCTCAGTTCCCTCACGTTTATCTCCACATCGAAGTGACCTGCATTGGCTAGAATGGCTCCGTCTCTCATTTGGGTGAAGTGCCTTTTCCCTATCACGTTGAGATTGCCTGTGGCAGTTATGAAGATCTCTCCCTGTTTGCAGGCTTCGTCCATAGGCATCACCTCGAATCCGTCCATTGCAGCCTCCAATGCTCTAAGCGGGCTCACCTCGGTTACCACAACCCTAGCGCCCATTCCCCTCAACCTTGAGGCTATTCCCCTGCCTACCCATCCGTATCCTGCGACCACTGCAACCTTCCCTGCTATCAGGACGTTCGTGCTTCTGAGCAATCCGTCCACTGCACTTTGCCCAGTGCCTATTCTATTATCGAAAAGATATTTAGTGAAAGCATTATTCACTGCTATTACCGGATATCTCAATAAGCCAGCCTGCTCCAACGCCTTCAGTCTGTTGACCCCAGTGGTTGTCTCCTCCGTCCCTCCAATCACTCTAATATCCCTAAATTGTTCGTGAAGTAATGCGTGCAGATCTCCTCCGTCATCCATTACGAGCTGAGGTCTCGCGTTTAAGATCTCCCTGATATTTTCGTAATACTCTTTATCTGACTCGCCTCTCCAAGCGAAAACGTGAACACCATCTTCCGCTAACGCCGCCGCTACATCGTCTTGAGTCGATAGAGGATTGCTTCCGGCCAGCCATACTTCTGCTCCCAGACTCTTCAACGTCCTAACTAGGGCCGCTGTTTCCTTAGTAACGTGAAGGACTGCGCTTATCCTAACCTCTGATAGGGGTCTAGAAACCTTGTAGTCGTCCCTTATCCTACCCAAAGTCGGCATATGGTTTTCCGCCCAACTGATCCTGCTCCAACCGCTCTTTGCTAGTGCGAGGTCCTTAACCTTGTAACTCATCGGGATTCGCGAGAGTTCCTCCTAGAGGATATTAATGGTTGCGGAATTCCTAGTATAGTTAATACAACCACTCCTTCATAAATAATTATATTTGATTTATTAATAAAATTTTTTAAAATAACCAAGTCGTGCTGGTCATTTCTTATATTCGGATCGATACAAATTGTGGATAGTTATCATAAGCCTTTGGATTTAATCTTATATTTTCATAGGGCTCGTAACAGAATAACATGAAAGTAAAAAGAGATAAAAATCTCATAAAAAATAAAGCAATATCTAATGCAATTTTTGCTGGAGTTTCTATAGTATTGATAGTTATAGCAGCTATAGGATTTGGACTATATTTCACTAAGTCCCCTAGCGTTAAGACCGAAACCATCACGAGTTACTCCACCTCCACGGTGACCTCCACCACGACCTCCACGGTTACATCAACTTCAACGTTACCACCCATGACTCAGACTTCCACTACCACGATCACTTCCACTACCACGGCCACTACTACAGCATTCATGAAGCCTAATGCCAGTGGTGCTTTCCTAAACGGACAGATAATAAGTTTCTATTACTCAATGAACTTCAACTGCACTCCACCCCTTTCAGCATTCTTCGCGAACCAAAGTAAGGCCAATCAGCTTACCATGGGATGTGAAGTTGGCGCTGCCAATATGTCGGCCTTTCCCAACAACGCTGCTCCTGTATACGTCATAGTACCAGCCTTCGCTGGTCTCTCCGTATTCGGAGTCTGGGGGCTACTCCACAGGGCTTCCCAGTATTCACTTACAACAACATGAGCTACACTATCCTAACGCAATGCGGTGCATCCCTCACACCTACGGCCTGCCCAGACCACATGTCACTTATATATTCGCCTGCCTTCACAGTTGTAGAGCAATATTTAGGTATAAAGAATGGAGTGTTCGGCTTACCTGAAGGCGTTCTTCCCACTCCCGCCCACGATCACATAGTGACCTTCAGCACCAATCAATCCATACCTTGGTATATAGTGGTAGTCCTAGACTTCGATCCCAATATATTCCCTAATCCAGTAACTGGCCAGTGCCAGGCAATAGTACCCTCCAACATAACCAATTCCACCGCGAACTGCCTCAACTCTTATTCAGCTATATTGAAAGCTATGCAGACCCAGGACAGTGCTGTGGCGTCAGCTAATTCAAATAATCCCATTTGGTTGGCACTTGGTAAACCCATGACACAAGTGATAGTCCCGGGTATAACGCCAGCTAACCTGAAGACAGCAGCCAATAGCAACATGGTGCTATACTTCAGCGATCCTGCAGTATATCCATATCCTATATAAACGATTATTAGCTTAAATGAACGATAAGTTATTTTTTATTTGACACTAATATTATTCTAATTATGTAGAAATAGAGTTCTTCGTAAATTCATAAACGAAAGACACTGATGCCTCAGGCAGAACGAAAAGCAATATGTCTCTGGCCGCGAAGTACTGTAGAAACTGAACGTCCTGCCCAAGGGAGATTTCATTTGGCACTTGAAGTCTCACTTTCTTCAAGTCTTCTGAAAGCTCTATTACGAACTTCTCCGTTATATTCTTCCCAAACCTTCTTCTGAGGATCGCTAAGATCTTATCCTTTTCGTTCTCCAACTTCGAGATCACCTTCACCTTAAATACCAGAGTTTTCCCCGCCAATGGATGATTGAGGTCTAAGAATACCCTCCCTCCGCTAACCGACCTTACGGTAGCTATGGTCCCGTCCTCTAGTCTCACTCTGGTGTTAGGCTTAATAGATGAAGGTCTAGAAAATCTACTTATGGGAACTATCCTGGTCTTGTTTGGATCTCGATCACCGTAAGCCTTTTCTGGAAGAACCTCTATTTCCTTCTCCTCTCCCACGCTCATTTTGTATAACTCCTCCTCAAGTCCCTTAACTACCGCGTGTTCTCCCAGTATGACCAGAAGAGGTTCAAAGGACTTACCTTCTTCGGCTATATTCGCCTTCTTAGCGACCTCCTCTATTGTAGTATCGAAGACTTCTCCCGTATCCTTCACGATACCTGTGTAATCTATGTAGATGAAGTCATAGTCTTTGAACATCTGTCTCGTCGCTAACTACTGTAGCCTGTTTTTAAAAGTTCTGACGGTCTTCCTCTTCGCGGTCTACGCTTTACGCTTTTGGTTTGAAAAAGAATACAAAGTCTCGCTTGCTCCAGGTGAGGATGAAATTTAGCAACCGCAATCCTCCTTAATGGCTAGGAGGAAGAACGTGATTAGAGCTTGTGGTTTCGACGAATATCGCCTCCTCGAACTCTCCTGGCTCTCCCGAAACTGAATCAAAACGTTGGGATGTGTTCTATCCTGGATATACTAGCGGAAGGTCAACCTAAATGTGGACGCTCTGAAGGAGAATCCTCCACGCCCTGGAGCAGGTCAGGTTATAAGCTTTAGACAGAAATAGACAAAAGCAGGTCAGTATGGGATCTGCAAAAGAGTTACTTGCAAATTTTATTTTAAGAGAAGTACGAGGTAAGAAAATCCTAGGTCTTGGAACGGGGAAAACCATGCGCCACGTCATAAACAGAATTAAGGAAGAAGGAGTCGTTGGGGATTTCGAATTCGTATGTAGCTCAATATACACTGAGCTCAGGGTGAGGGAAATAGGAGGCAAAGTCCTTTCGATCTACTCCGGCGTCATCCCAGAGGTTTACGTAGATAGCTTCGACGTGATCACTCACCATAGAGTCCTCATAAAAGGGGGGGGAGGAGCTTTATTAAGGGAGAAACTTCTGGCCTCGGCGTCCAAGAAGAGGATCTACCTTGGAGAGTTCACTAAAGTCAAGGAATCTCCACCATTCTTAATTCCCATTGAAGTAGTTCCAGCGTCCGTCCTTTATGTGATTGATGCTCTCAAACGAATTGGGATTGAGGCTAAGCTCAGGGAAGGGGACTCCAAGATGGGACCCGTGATTACTGATAACGGTAACTTCATAGTCGATGCTCAAGTCAAGGATGAAGACCTGTGTTCTAAGCACCGTCTTTTTAAGGAGGTGGTAGGTATAGTAGAAACTGGTATATTTTGCAAGGAATTCATAGACAAGATAGTGCTTGGGGACGAAAGAGGAAGAATTGAGGTTGTTGAGGAAGGCTGAGAAATCGGCAAAGGAGATGAGGGTAGTTAAGTTAGTAGTAGGATCTGAAACCTTCAACCTGTGTTTGTTCGTAGGTAGGAATAGAGATCATTGGGTCACGGAGTCCTCATGCGACTGTGAGGACTTCAGGTATAATGTAGTATACAGGAAGTTAAGGCCTTTTTGCTACCATACGCTTACTGCTGAGATCTCCATGAGGAAAGACGAGGTTAAGGTAATTCACCTGACCTTAGATCAGTTTAGGCTTGTGAGGGAGGAAATATCCAAGAATGGAAAGTCTTTATTACTGAGGAGGCTCTTATTCAGTAAGGGAGCATGGCAGTCCAGACCATAATCTACCTGATTACAGTGCTGATAATTGCGGTGACGGGTTTCTATTTGTCGTATATAGAAATATTAAAAGAGAGCGCTCCTGAGTCTATAAAAGGAGGTTTAAGGGAAAGTGGGAGGAAGGAGAAAGCGAAGGCAAAAAGTAGTAAGACGTAGACTCACTCTTCCGAGGACTTTCGAATGCCCTAGATGCGGCAAGATCTCGATCTCCATAGATATAAGGGATGATAAGGCATCCATCCGCTGCGGAAGTTGTGGATTGTCAGTGGAGATCGAGGTCCCCAAGGTATTCTCAGCAGTAGATGCTTACGGTAGGTTCATAGACCTTTATACCTCTGGAGACCTAGAGATGAAGGAAGAGGGTTCGAAAAGTGCGAATGAAAGGGAAGGTCAGGAATTACCTGAAGGATCTTCTGAATGAGGGAAGGGCGCTTCACTTTTCCCTGATAGACCCTGCGAAACTCCCTAAGGACCTTTATTCCATAGCTAGGAAGTTGTGTGAAGCAGGGACTTCTGGATTCCTAGTGGGTGGGACTTTAGGGGTCACGGTGGAGTCTCTGAATGAGACCCTCGAGGTACTGGAGGGCTTCGATGTACCCAAAATAATCTTCCCCAGCAATATCAACCTCCTTTCCCCTAAGGCAGACGCTATTCTTTTCCTATCCCTGCTTAATTCGGACGATCTCTACTTCGTCGTTGGGGCACAGGTGTCTAGCTCCCTTATGGTGAAGAAGTTTCAGCTGGAGAGTCTGCCCACAGCATACCTAATAGTGGGAAATGGGGGCACCGCCAGTCACGTGGGCAGAGCTAGGCCCATACCATTTGAAAACCATGAGTTGGCCTTAGCTTATGCCTCAGCTGCTGAGCTGATGGGAATGGAATACGTGTATTTAGAGGCGGGCTCAGGTTCCCCTGAGACCGTGAGGCCGGAAATGGTGCAGACCTTATCTAGATCGGTGAGCTCGCATATAATTGTTGGAGGGGGAATAAGGAGCCCCGAGAGGGCTAGGGAATTAGTTAAGGCTGGAGCAGAGATAATAGTGACGGGGAATCTAATCGAGGAAAATGCAGATAAAGCGTTAAAAATAATAGAAGCTACACGAAAGCAGAACATAGGGTCACGAGATGTCCACTAGGAAGAAGAAGAGGGAGTCGATACCTGTAGCGTCAATGGCTGGTTTAGTTAGATATTACGAGGACGAGAAGGAAATCATAAAGGTAAGCCCTCAGGTAATAATAATCGTATCCATAGTTGTAATAGGGGTAATAATAGCTCTCTCAAAACTCCTACCTCCTCCTTAAGGTCGTTTCCATGATACCCTCTGGTAAAGAACTGAGAACGCTAAGAGAGACCTTGGGCCTAACGCAAAAGGAGTTAGCCAGGAGGATAGGTGTCTCCCAATCATTCATAGCGAAGATCGAGAACGAGAAGATAGATCCACGTCTATCAATAGTAAAGAGAATTATGGATGAGCTTCTGTCAATGATGAACACAGAGGAAACTGTGGATAAGATAATGAACAGTCCAGTGATAACTGTAGGTAAAGAGGACTTGTTAAATGAGATCTTTGATAAGATGCAGAAGCACGGAATATCGCAAGTTCCAGTGGTAGACAACGAGGGACGGGTTATAGGGATGATATACGACTACGTTATCTTGAGAAAGGTTATGGGAAAGAGAGCTCAGATATTAACCGCCGAGAACTTAATGGTTGAGCCTCCTCCCCTTATAAAGCCTACCTCACCCGCGGATGTAGCAATGAAGTTGCTTCTGAAATATCAGGCAGTCCTAGTAATAGATGATAAGCTAAGGCCTATAGGTATAGTGACTAGGAGTGATATAATAAGATATAAATTGTCAACGTCTAATAGTTACACTAGGTGGGCCCCAGCAGCGGCCGACGGGCTGAGAAAGCCTGAGGAAACACCGGCCTCCTACCTCCGTGGAGGTTCAAGCTAGAACAGGGGTAGTACCCTGGCAACTGCACAGAAACGTAACTCTCTAGGTAACATATGAATGTGAAGTAACTCTTCCAGAGGTGACTCGGGGAGAGAGCGGAGAGTTACCTAGGGAGATGAAACGGCAGTCCCTCCAGGAGCAAGTGAGGGAGGAGATGAGCTGGGGGTCGATCCTCCCCAAGCACGCTTAGTCGGATGCCGCAATACAGAAGCCGGGTTATTGCTGGGGCCCACCTTTAGAGTTGTCCTCCATCGGAGTCTAATGTTTGGATCAAATCATTTCGCCAAGGTTAACGTTGATACCCTAGCAACGTTTCCTCACCGCGCAAATTAAGGGTCTCCAGCCGGAAGACACTTTGCCTCTGCTAACCTCCTGGTCACTGTCATAATTATTGATGAATTCAGTGCGGTAGGGCAAGTAGGTGTCCCTAAGCCGCTTCTCTATCACCTTGTGAATGTGAGTCATCAAAGTTAGGGATTAAGGGGGCATAAAACCATGCAGGCGGGGACGGACAGCCCCCTCATTATAATCAGTTTTTCAGAACTATTAGTGAAGCTAGTGACGCCCTTCCCTACAACTCGGTTTAGGAAATGGGACTGTGGGGGTCAACCAACACCTCCCTTCGCACTACCGATCCCCACTTCGATCTGGACCCACGTGGGAGGGCCTCTGACCCTCTGTCCACTAGATGAGAAACGAACCCCTCACGGTAGGAACCATGAACCCCCTGGAGGGGAACCCTTCCGGAGCAGTGAGGAAGTCAGCAATCTGCTTTATTCCAAACATGCCCATGTATGCATTACCCAATTTCCGATATGTTACCCACGTAGTGTTCTACATGTCGAGATCCCCTTGGATTCAACGTCAAATCATGGGCCCGCAGGGATTTGAACCCTGGACCTTCGCCGTGTAAGGGCGGCGTCCTAACCAGGCTAGACGACGGGCCCCTTATTTTAACCTGCTCCCTATTTTATATACTTAATCCCGTTTGGCTGCTTTCCGAAGAGGCTGATCTTCATTATTCTCTATCTCCCTAAACTCTCTAATGCCTAGCTTCTGTAGAGCTATCTCCAGGTCTATGCTTACGTCGTCCTTGGTGGTGGACTGGAGTAAGTAAGCGCCAATCATGTCTTCAGAGTATCTAGTTGTGGACTTAGCGTAATATACTATGGGTTTTCTGATAGGCCAGTTTAATTTGTACACGTCTACAGTCTTTACTTCCATTGACGCTTTAGGGAATAAGTCTTTTAATAACCTCACGTTCCTCTCGACATTTACTCTCATTAGCTCCTCCTCACTTGTTAACCTCAGTCCCTGTAAATGGGCAGTCAATCTTCTCCTAATGGACTCACTGGCTGTTTCCTGACCCTTCAATAATTTGAAGGCCAGCTTATGGGCGGCGCAGTCATTGTGAGGCAGGTAAAGTATCTCGCTCACTCCGGTTAGAGCAGAAAGAGAGCCTTGAATCCCATAAGCATCGGCACCTGCATTCCTAAAGATCAGATCATCTTCTCGACTGATTCTCATGAGGAACTCCGTTAACCTGTAATCCATACAGCTGATGACGAGTCTCATTCGAGGAAATTAGGGTATTTCATAATAAAAGATTATGTCCAAATAAAATATGTTACGATTCTCATATATTAAATATACTGTGCCTCAAATCTTATTCCCCTATTATACCTGTTTCACTCAGTATCTTCTCCGCAGCCTCCCACGTTATACCCCTATCACCCAATATAGTGAACCTCTCAGGCCTTATGGTATGAGCTATAGTCAAAGCCTTTATTAGAGTCTCCTCACTAATCCCCAGCTCCTTGGCCTTCAGGGGGAAGCCGATCTCGTTGAGTAGTTTCCTGATCCTCCTCCAGTTGAGCCCGTGTATGTACGACATTATTATGGTTCCAACTCCAACTAATTCGCCGTGAAGTGCCCTGTCTGGTTCTAACATCTCCACAGCATGTGCGAATAGGTGTTCGGAGCCGCTAGCGGGTCTGGTACTCCCTGCCATTCCCATGGCTACACCGCTACTTATTAGTGCTTCGATTAATATTCTTACACTTTCTATTAGATTTATATTGAAGAGTCTTGCGCACTTCAACGCATGACGCGCTGATAGGAGAGCTAAGGAGGCTGTATAGCTTCCGTAATACTCCCCCCTTAGCCTAGAGGCTAACTGCCAATCCCTCACAGCTATTAGCTTACCCACAGTATCTCCTATTCCGGCCCTTATCAATCTTTTAGGAGCTGAGGACAGGACTTCCACATCGGCTATTATAGCCAGCGGTCCCTTAGCCTTAATTGATACGGGTCTACTCAAACCCTTGAGTGACGCGAAAGGGGACGTTATACCGTCATGGGATGGTGCAGTAGGAACGCTTATGAAGTCCATATTGGCTCTATATGCGGAGTACTTGGCAACGTCTATCACCTTCCCTCCACCTATGCCTACTATTGCTTTAGCCTTGACTTCCTTAGCCCGCTCCTCAACTTTCCCTGCTTCTTCTATATCCCCTTTTTCCACCTCTATAACCTCTGAGCCTTTTCCTGAAAGTCGATCCAGAAGCCCTTCCACGAAAAGTTGTCTCACCTTGTGACCTGTGACCATGAGGAGAGGTTGAGCGAGATTGAGCTGTGCGAAGTAAGAGTGGATATTGTTCAATATCCCATTGCCTATGTAAACACGCATGGGAAGGTCTATTACATGCTCTTTTGCAATCATGTTCCTTAAGACATAATTTTAGCAAGATTTATATACTATAGATATGCTATTAGAACGGCGACTTCTATCGTCGTAAATGTGGTGGGATAGTGGATAACCTGGTAGTTAATATATTCAAGAGTCTTCCTCAAAGCGTAGAAGTAACTAGAGTGGAATATGAAGGGCCAGCAGTTTCCATTTACATCAAGAACCCCAAGGCTTTGGATCAGAATTTCAGCGAGGTGGTGAAGAAGCTAGCTAAGGACTTGAAGAAGAGAGTGATCATAAAGGCAGATCCCTCGGTCAGGAAGAGTGAGCAGGAGACTAAAGAGATCATAAAGTCATTGGTACCTGAGACAGCTGAAGTTGTAGACGTTAAATTCGACGATGTAATGGGTGAAGTCATAATCAAAGCCAAGAAACCCGGCCTTGTCATAGGTAAGGGTGGTTCGCTCCAGCAGAGAATATTCTTCGAGACGCTGTGGAAGCCAGTGATCGTTAGGGAACCCCCCATAAAGTCCAAGATGCTAGACAGTATAATGAGCCATATAGTCAATGAGAACGAGTACAGGATAAAGATCCTGCGGAGCTTCGGGGAGAGAATACACAGGGAACTCCTGTTCAGGGATAGGTACGTGAGGATCACAGGGCTAGGAGGCTTCAATGAAGTAGGGAGATCAGCGGTTTTGATAGAGACGCCGGAGAGTAGGGTCATAATGGATGTAGGGGTTAACCCCAGTATTTCCTATGGGGAGAGGATGTATCCTAGACTGGAAATAGAACAACTTAAATTAGAGGAATTGGACGCTGTTGTAGTCACACATGCCCATATGGATCACGCAGGCCTTATCCCTTACCTCTTCAAATACGGTTACAACGGCCCCATTTACGTCACCCCTCCCACCAGGGACATAATGGCCTTGATGCAACTCGACTTTCTAGACGTAGCTACCAAAGAGGGTAGACCTCTACCATACTCTGCGAAGGAGGTCAGGAAACAGCTCCTTCACACTATAACGTTGAACTACGAGGAGGTTACTGATATAGCGCCAGATATAAGGCTCACATTTTACAACGCAGGTCACATAATAGGTTCAGCTATGGCACACCTCCACATAGGGGAAGGGATACACAATGTAGTTTATACAGGCGATTTCAAGTATGGGAGAACTAGGCTTCTGGATCGGGCGGTGGACGAGTTCCCCAGAGTGGATACACTAATAATGGAGACCACTTACGGTGCTCAGGCCCAGCCAACCAGAGAGGAGTCAGAGACCAGGTTAATAGAGGTCATAAATAGGACCCTGAGTAGGAACGGAAAGGTCCTCATACCAGTGCTTGCTGTAGGTAGGGGTCAGGAGATAATGCTGATCTTGAACGACGCCATGAAGAGGAAACTGATCCCACAGGTTCCCATTTACGTGACTGGATTGGTGGACGAGGTCACTGCCATTCATAACGCTTACCCTGAGATGTTAAGCAGGGAGGTAAGAGATCTAATCCTTTACAAGGACGAGAATCCATTCACCTCAGATTTCTTTAAACGAATAGAGGGTTATAGAGAGGATATAGCTCAAGGAGAACCCTCAATAATATTAGCGACCTCTGGAATGCTAAACGGTGGTGCTTCCCTGGAGTTCTTCAAACAGTTAGCTCCCGATACCAGGAATTCATTGGTTTTCGTTAGTTATCAAGCTGAGGGCACGTTGGGCAGGAAGATTAAAGACGGAGCCAGGGAGATACAACTAGTGGATAGGGATGGAAGGGTCGAGAACGTTAAGGTAGACATGGAGATATATACCATTGAGGGTTTTTCAGGGCATAGCGACAATAGGCAGTTAAGGGCATTCCTCGAGAGGATATCCCCTAGGCCTAGGAGGCTAATACTTAATCATGGTGAGGCCTCGGCTATAGCTAAGTTCTATGACTCGCTTAGGAGCAGGAGAGTCTTGGGTATAAACGAGATATATACGCCCAACATACTAGATAGCATCAGAGTTGTCTGACTTCCTCTACGCCTTGGAGTGTTCCCGGGGGTTCGCTGTTCCCACTGTGGGTCCGTATTCAAGACCCTCCCCTGGTGGGAATGGGCCCACCACCTGAGTCCGGATCCCGAAGCATGAACCCTCCTTCGGCAACGTTCTTTCCTGAAACCCCCTGAATTGACCTGAAGGGCCTGTAGCTCCTCCCAAAGTCCCGTTGCCCTGGATCGGGCCGGGGGAGGAGCTCCTTTAGGATCGCTGAAAATAAACTCAAAGGAGGCATTTGAATCAGGGGCTATCCATGCCTTAACCCCCATAGAGTATTAACTTTTAGACAAGATTATGTATACTCGGGTAGTAGGAGAAGACGATGGAATGAGGACCTAACGGTCCAGCCTCATTTGTTCCTCTAACCATTCATAGACACCTTCCTCGTAAAGTATGTGACCACCCTCAAAGAGTTGTATGTTATCCAAGAGAGGCAATAGAAGTTGGGCGCAGGTCGATCCAAGAGGTCTATGGTTACTCTGGAGCTGAAGATAAACTCCTAGTGGATCCTGAGTCCCAATCTGTATGAGGAGAGGTCTAGGAGATATCAGGGCCAATATATCGATCAAATCGGCATACCTGAGTAAACCTGGCACGTAGTTGCATATATCCCATTTAGACAGATTCTCCCAGCTCGCGATCACCGTGGGGAGAGAACTGAAGTACCCACTCACTACAGTGGCTCTGACCCGGTCATCCATAGCAGCCAGATAGGCAGCTCTCCTCCCTCCTTCAGAGAAACCCATAATTCCAACCTCTATGCATCTACCTCTTCCCTGCTCAACAGGTAATCCAAGGACCTCATATCGTCCCAGAGCCTCATCCCTGCTATCGGTCTACCCAAGAGGAGACCTACCACTGAGTGCGTCCAACAACCCCCTTCCACTGCCATCTCACCGAATCCCCTAGCGTCAGGGGCCAAGACTACAAACCCCCTCTCGGCGAGCTTCATGACGAACCCTTGGCTGTGGCCCTTCCTATCGCCTTCGCGTTTGGAGAACCCCAGTAGGTCATCCTTTCCGCTGCCATGACCGTGGAGGGCTATTATGGCTGGCGTAGGTTTCTTTACATTCTCAGGGATTAGTAGATACGCAGGAACTCTCAGCCCTCGCTCCACTACGTAGTCGACCTTCTCCACAATCACTTCTCCCATCCTGAACGTAGCGAGGCTCCTGGGTTCCAGATCATGGATCGAATAGGAAGTAATGCCCAGGATCTCGGACAGCTTCAACCTTAATGCTTCCCTCCACAACTCTAAATTCATTTCTCCCTTGAGAACCCTCTCAAAGGAGAGCTCGGTCTGAGTCCTGAGGATAACTCAGTGAGATAAGTCCTGTTGGAGTAGCTCAGGAGCAACCCATAACTACTCTCGCTTCTGGGTATAAAGTATATGGAGGACCTAGCTCTGGCGGAATTCAATTCTATCACTCAGAGACCGATCAAAGACGAGCTAAACTCGGAACAGAGTTTTACTGGGGAGTTAATTCGTTGATAAAGAGTTCACAACCATTTCAGGGGGTCTGGGCTTTACGGCCTCAACCCCAAATTCAGACCTTTTATAATTGATACTGAGACGCTTTACTGAACTACCTTCACCGATCTAGAGTGTAATTACCTCCAAGGGAACTCCTATCGCCCTTTAACAGAAGGGGTTTGCTTCCTCAATTAAGAAAGAGCTTGATGTGGGTTGGGCCCCAAGGAAATACTAGTTAGTCGTGGGGAACCCTGGGGGAACTAGTGGAGGGTAGAACTCGAGTCATTAAAATGGGATTTACGCGATAGTTAGCTCAGAGTTAGATCAAGGAAGTCCATAGGTAACATCTTCTTCTTCGACGTAATCTCGGTATACTTAGTGTCTATGAAGTTGAGAAAGACAGGACAGTTATCATATTTGCCCTCTCTGTTGCACTTTTCTCCCATCGAGAGGAAGCACTTGGAGCTCTTCTTATCGAAGTATGGGCATATCTTATAATAAGTCTTGGCACTCTTTATCATCCTCTCTATCCACTGCTTCTTCCTATCCTTCTTCTCAGCCTCCATCTCTGCCTTCTTCAGAATGCTGCTGAGTTCCTCCTCCGTGACCTTCACTGACTTATTGGACATTGGGATCCCCTGCTACACACTATAAGTTCTCATTGTTATTATAGGTTTCTACTACCACCACTCTCCTCCACTCATGATTTGTAGTCAAATCGTTCTCACTGAATGGTTTGTATAATGATCTTCCCCCCTCATAGTTTCAATAGGGAAATTTGAGCACTAGTAGTAGTTGTTCCACTTAATGCCTAATTTCAACGTCTGCTAGGTTGATTCCCTAAAGTGGGGTATAGTTGGGCAAAGATTGATAGTGTTAGCACTCGCTACGAAATTTTCTTTTAATGAGATATGGTCTACGAAGGGTGAATAACGCCATACTCTCAAGGGGAACGCCCTAACCCTATGATTTGTAGCTTAATGTCGGCACTATGGGCAAGATTTAGCAGTTTTCAACAATGTTCTTCACTGTATTAGAGAAACCTATCCTAAGCCCCAACCTGGGATCATGGTATAGGTAAAGTATTCGTTTGCTCTGCAGCCTCCTCAGGACCTTGAAGAGCCACGCAGGATCAGCCTTGAGTTCCTCCTGCAGTTGATCGCTGTATACATACGTAGACCCCCACTGTTCATATCTATCTATTAGGACCTTAAGCAGAGATCTCTCCTCCTCATCCAGTTTCTCAGCGATCTCCGCTAGGCACTCGCTCACCGTCATATCTTTTTGTAGTTTCTTGCTAGGCATATTGGTTTTCTTTTCAATGAACGACAAGGATTCCTTTCTATTCTTGGCTTTTTTTGTGCTTACCTTGTCGTTCATTGTATGCTTAACCTTATCCGCGATCAGTTGTTTAGCCAGGGCAATGAACTCGTTGGCCCTCGAGTTGGTCAAAGCATCGGCTATCTCTTTAGCTAATTCCTCCCCTGAAGCGGAAAGATGCCATCTCCCCCCCTCTACATAAACTAAACCCTTTCTGCCCCAATAGCTTAGGTAGCTACTAACGTATTTTGTCTCATGTCCCAAGTTAGCAGCTATCTCTGAAGTCCTCATGGGCCTACCCTGTAGGAGAAGGAGGACAGCCTCCATAAGCTTAGACCTTGGACCCCCCTTCATCCTCTGGCTCTCCGCTGTCCTCTCCTCGCTGATCTCCTCTCTCAAGGGGGATCTCTTGAGCCTATGGCTTCTAGAAATAAAATTGCTGAGATAATAAGGGCCTGTGGATTATCCAATTCTTTGACCTTAAGTATTATTACATGTACCTATGACGTAGTATTCCTCATATCCCACTATCACTCTGTAATACCCAGAGAGTATGGAGTCTACCTGTTCGTCCCCTGTGTCGACCCTCAAGCACTCTAAGGACCTCAGTTTCTCCAGGGTGGATAGCACTATTATTCCCTCTTTTCCTATCCTTCTGAGGAGTTCTGGAGAGATCTCTTGGTTACCCCTGCCCAACAGGAAACCTTGACCCCCTATTGGGGTTAAGATCACCTTGATCTGCCCCTTGAGGGAAAGGAGCTGTTCGCTGTTAGCTCCCTCTACCACTCTACGTCCACCCCTGATCACGTCTACTGAGAGGGCGTTGTAGGGAATTCCAAGAAGCCTCTCTATTTCCTTTACAGTGGAGCCTGGGCCTAACACATAATAGGTCTGATCGTCCATTTTCTCTAAGACGAATTTAGCTATCTCCTCCTTGTTCCCCCCTTCTATCTCAGCTTTGCTCAGGGCTACTAAGTTACCGTAAGTGAGGGTAAGGGCCTCTCCATAGAACTTAAGGGTGTACCTCCCCTTCCTATACTCCTCCTCATCCACATCCACCACTTCCCTCACCTCGGTCCTGGTCTTTCCGTCAAGGAAAGCCTCTAGGATCACGGCTGCAGCTCTAGGCGTTTCAGCGAAAACGCCACTGTGCATTTTCACCCCGGTGGGAATTCCCAATATGGGTACATTGAGTCCTGTCACTTTCGACACCAACCTTGCTGTGCCATCTCCTCCAGCGAACACCACGACTTTTACTCCCCGGTTTAACATCACTTGGACTGCCTCAACAGTGTCTTCAGGTCTACTGTCCTCCCCACCCACTCCAATTACATCGAACTGGAAGTTCAGGCCGCGGAAGTATTGCTCACCCATTCTACCTCGAGGTGTTAGGAACATGGGTCTGCTCTTCAGTCTCTCCAGGAAAGACCTGACTTTGCCCCAGGTCTCCGGATTGAGAAGCCTTATTCCATCGCTTCCCTTTAGCCCCAGTCTGCCCCCACTACCCGCGTAAGGGTTAACAAGGAATCCTATCACCTATTATCCCCAGTAACATTACCGAAGTTCTGTAGGCTATGATCCTCGTGTTGGGCCTGATGAACAAAACCACGTCTCCCTCGCAGTTAGGACAGTGGGACTTGAGTTCCTGCAGAAGTGGATTCACCTCGGACGGAGTGGAGGGTGGAAGCTCCACTTTCCCCGTTTCGGTGAAGTAAGCTATAAGGACTTCATCAGCTCCCTCCCTTATGACATCGTCTCTCAACCTTAGCACTTTGACCCCCTGAAGAAGCCTAACTCCCTCTTTGACCCTCAAGGCTACCGTCTCCCAACCTATGGTCTTCAGTTTAACCTCTGTTACCTCGAACCTCCCCCTCCAGGCTTTAATGACTTTGGTGCCTGTTTCCGTTAGTGTAACTCCTCCTACCTTATCCACATTTATGAGTGCCTCCTCCTTCATTCGGCGAAGCATAGTCTTGACAGCAGCCTCAGTTAATCCTGTCTTCCTCATGATTGACATCCTGCCTATCGGCTGCTCGTCTAATATGGTATTCAGGGTCAGCACTACGTGAGCCGCTTCGTATCTCGGCCTAACTCCTTTCCTCTCCTCTGAGACCTTCGATATGCTGGTCAGCAGCGAGGTCATCCTCGTCCCTCAAGCTATATTTAAGGGAAACGAAGCTTAATTTGTTATGCTCAAAGGAAGGAGCCTCTTACGCCTGTTGGACTTTAAGAAGGGAGAAATAGAACACATGTTGGAGACTTCATTCCTAATGAAGAGATTATACATGAGCAGTGCAGTCCCGAGAGTCCTGGAGGGAAAGAGAGTGGTCCTCCTTTTCGAGAAGCCGAGCACCAGGACTAGAGTGAGCTCTGAGTCAGCGGTCTTGGAGCTTGGAGGTCATCCCTTAGTCCTGGACTACGGCCAAACGCAGTTAAGTAGGGGCGAGCCGGTGGAGGATACCGCTAGAGTCCTGGGGAGGATGGTGAATGGAATAGCCGCTAGGGTTAGGAAACATGAGAGCCTGGAGAAGTTGCGAGTTTCCAAGGTGCCTGTGATCAACCTGTTGAGCGACCTGGCCCATCCTCTCCAAGCCTTAACTGACTTCATGACGATTAGGGAAGTTTTCGGTAGGTATGAGTCGATTGCCTTTGTAGGGGATGGAGGGGACAACGTCCTCCTGAGCTTAATGGAATTAGCGTCAAAGCTGGGCGTGGACGTTAAGGTAGCCAGTCCCAAACAATTAAGACCAGGGCAAGAATTCATGAAGCCCATAGAGGAGGAGGCAGAGAGATCTGGAGCCGTCATAGAGTTCTTCGAAGATCCCTATGAGGCAGTTCGAGGATCTAAGGTGGTCTATACCGACGTATGGGTGAGTATGGGTCAGGAGGTAGAGGCCGAGAAGAGGAAGTCCCTACTCTCCCCTTACAGGGTTACAGAGGACCTCATGGCTCATGCTTCCTCTGAGGCCATCTTCATGCACTGTCTACCCGCTGTGAGGGGGGAGGAAGTGGAGGAAGCAGTGCTAGAGGGGAGGAGAAGCGTGGTTTGGGACCAGGCGGAGAACAGGCTTTATACGGCAATGGCCGTTTTTTCCCTCCTCATTTGAGGAATTTGTCTATTGTCTGCTGGGTGAGCAGAGCACGCAGACTCTTGAGCTTCTTTAGGTCCACTAACGCCTTGAGTCTCTGCTGGACCACATCGAGGGCCCTTCCCAAGTCTTCTGCCTCAGTCAGTTTCCCAGCCCTTCTAACAGTCTCCCTTATGTGCCAGTTCCCAACTGAGGCGAAGTACTCGTTAGTGATCTCCCTGATTATGACCACACCAGCTTGTCTCTTCATGCCCCTTAGCAACTCTAAGATCCCCTGCTTAGCCGCTATATACCCACCGTCCATGTACTCCATCTCGCCCCAGAAGTCCTCCTCAAGTTCCACCACTGCAGTCTCATTGGTCCAGGCGGTCATGGGGTGCCATATCTCGATCCAAGTGGCTCTGAACTTAGAGGGGTAGAGGATCACGTGGAAGTAATTACCCAGGTACCTGGAGTAGAGGACCGAAACGCCGTTCACCACTTGGTAAGACCTGACCTCCTTCAGGAGAAGTGAGGAGACCATCTGATCCACTGCGGTTATGGCCCACCTAGTGGGTACCATACGTCTGCGTCTCTTAGAACCCAGTAGGCCCAAGGACAGGGCCTGGATGATCTTGTAGTAATCCTCACCTGCTTCGTAAAGCCTTTCCACTGCCAGTGAGGCCTTAACGTCGTCGTTTATTAGGGACTCAAGGACTTTGCCTATCTTGGGGTTCTCCGCGACCCTTATGGAGTTTGCCCTAGCTGTGGGACCACGAGGTAGGATCACTCCATCGAACTTAAGGGATGGGATCAAGTCTCCCTCAATCCTCGCTTCAGTACTCACTGGCGTTTGGGAAACCACTGAGAGCGAGATCTCCCTCTCGTAAAGCCTCCACGGGTCCTTAACGTTCTCTAAAGTGGTAAGGGACACCAAAGAGGACCTGAGCCTTATTATATCTAGAAGCGACATCTTACCCCACCAGCCCCTAGGATCCTCATAGTTCCTGGCCTCACTCCCAAATACGTATGGTGGAACGTTGTAGAGGATAGCGACTCTAGGGTAATTCCTCTCCCCCACTATTGCGCTGGGGGGAGTCGCTCCATTCACTTCCCCTTTGCTCCGCGCCAACCTCACAGTTGTGTTCAGGACGCTCCTGAACCTCTCCATTAAGGGACATGCAGGGAGTCCGCAGAGCATCTTATGTCCTTTACACTTCACGCAGAGACTCGCTGGTATTGCCCGCAATTCGCCTCTGTATATACCATTTAGCTATCTCAATCTTAGCTTTTACCGTGAGCCCCGTGCATTGAATGAGGAACCTACCCTTCCTTATTGCTTCAAGCACAGCCTCCACTTGGAAATCCTCTTCCAGTAAGTTCAACCCAGCGCCTATGGCATTAACGACGTGGGCGTCACTGTTAGCTACGCCAGGAAGACTTAACCTGGACGCGGCTTCCGAGGCTCTCCTGTTGGCGTGTCCAGGAGCCTTTGAGTTATAGACTTCCACGGCGTCGAACCTGAACTTAAAGATCTGATTACCTAGTCCTCTCCTTAAGACGTCGAACGGGTGGGATGGGAAGATCACACAGTTGTTCTCTAGGGCTTTGTCTGAGAGCTCGGGCAAAAAGTTAGGTAATTTCACTACCTCTGTGCAAAGTGCCACTACGTGACCATATTGCGTGGAGATCTCAATACCCGGGACGACCTGGCCCTTGACCCTCTTTATGCCCTTGAAGGTGTCGTGATCGGTTATTGCAATACGAACGCCGACCTTATGGGCATATTTCACAGCCTCCTCAGGACTAGCCTTCCCGTCGCTGAAATAGGTATGGACGTGTAAGTCCAGCCTAAGCATATCCTAGCTCCTTCATTACCTCTAGGGTCAAAATGGTTATCCCCGCAGCGCCCCTCACTAAGTTATCTCCTAGGACTACCATTCGGAGAACCTTGCGCTCTTGGGAGATCCTACCCACGCTCACCGTCATACCCCTTCCCAGTCCTACATCAAGTAAGGGTTGGGGCCTATCCTGTTGATCAAAGACGACTATTGGTTTCACTGGTGCGGTGGGAAGGCCCTTCTCTTGTGGTAAGGACCTAAAGGAGGCTAATCTCTTCTTGATCTCCTCTACCTCAATCTCGTCCTGGAGCTCTGCGTATATGATGCCCATGTGACCTACCTTAACTGGGACCCTAGTGGTAGTGGCAGTGATCTCCACCTGTCTAGGCCTTATCTCTCCTGCCCTAACTTCGCCGGTCATCTTGCTGATCTCCTTGGGCACCTTATCCTCCTCCCCCTTTATGTAGGGTATTACGTTCCCCTCTATGGACATGAAGGGCACTCCATTATACCCTGCACCACTCACCGACTGAAGGGTGGTTATGAAGATCTTCCCGAATCGTAGGTCCTGGATTGGCTTCAACGGCATCGAGAGGATCGCTGCTGTGCAGTTAGGGTTCTTCACCAGGACTCCCTTCCACCCCCTACTCTCCCTCTGTCTCTTCAGCACCTCTAAGTGATCCCAGTTCACCTCTGGGTTGATGAGAGGCACGTCTGGGTCCATCCTGAAGGGACTAGCGTTGGACACTACGTTTACACCCTCTTTGACTAGCTTCACTTCTACCCCCTCAGCTACATCGTTGGGCAAGGCCGAGAGCACAAAATCCACGTCCCTGTGATCATCAGGCTTGGTCGAGACCAGCCTCATTCCCTTCACTTGCTCTGGAATATCGCCTGGTTCAATCCACTTCACAGCTTCCTCGTATCTCTTCCCAACTTTGGAGTCGGAGGCGCTAACCTTGACCAGTTCTATGTAAGGGTGTTGGGATAGAATCCTAACCATCTTCTGACCTACCATACCAGTGGAGCCTAGAAGTGAAACCCTTAACTTGTCCACTTCACTATCACCTCATGAAGTTCCTCAGCGAGACGATACCCCTCCTCACGGTCGGTAATAAATGTTACACTCACGTCACTCAAGCCCCTGGAGAGGGACTTCACGTCGTATCCTCCCACTATCTTGAGGACTCGCCTGAAGACTTCAGGCCTCGATAGGCCGCATCCCACCGCGCTTACCGCCATTACATCTTTGCTTTCCACACTCTTGATCAGAGAGCCCTGTAGCTCCTTGAGCTTCTCCACTAACCTGTCCTTGGAACTCCTTTCCACGAATAGGTGTATAGTAGTCTCAGAGGCAGGCTGGGAAATAGAAACAAGGTTTACCTTAGCTCTCTGGGCCTCCCCCATTATGGCTGCAGCAGCGCCGATCTTGCCCACCATTCTTATGCTCTCCACGGTGATCTCGCTCAAATTCTCTAGGACAGCTATTCCCTTGATCGGTGGACTAGGGTCGCATTGGGTTACGATTTTAGTTGAACCCTCATCGTAGAGTCCCTCAATGATCACCTTCATGTCAGCCTCAAACAGGGGTTCGAAGGTCCTAGGGTGAAGCCTCTTGGCGCCTAGCTGTGCCAATTCGACAGCCTCTATGAGCGACAGTGAGTCTATGGTCTTAGCTCCTCTGAACCTCTTAGGATCTCCTGTCATGATTCCTGGTACTTCCGTGATCAGCCTAACCTCCCTTGCACCAGAGAATCGCCCCACTAGTGTGGCGGAATAATCGCTTCCTCCCCTTCCCAATGTGGTAAACCTACCATTAACAGTCCTCCCTATGAACCCTGGGGTTACTATCAACTTTTGGTGGGACTCACTGATCTTCTTGATCTCCTGCTCAGTGAGTGAAGGGATCACGTTGGCTTCTCCGTAACTCTCGTCCGTAATTATTAGAGGCTCGATCTGAGGTATAGCCTCAAGTCCAGCCGACCATAGGGACGCGGTTACTAGAACAGTGGACATCCTCTCCCCGAAAGAGAGGATGTAATCCCTAATCCTGGGAGTGACCTCGTCTATGACCCTGACCGACCAGGTTATCTTCAACATCTCGTCAGCCATCTTGGATATCTCCTTGAACGCGTTCTCGAATTTCTTTCGCTCAGATACTTTAGATAGGAGTCTGACATACTTGTCGTATACGTTGTTTACAATTTCTATGGACTTGTCCCTATTCTCCACGGCCTCTATGAGCTCATTAGTGACGTTCTTCACAGCAGAAACCACCACGATTAGCCTATCGGCCTCAGCGTAATCCCTCACCCTGTGCACTATCAGCTCTAAGTCCTTCTCGTCCTTCAGGATGGAGCCGCCTATCTTAACTACTGTTACCACTTCTGATCTCACCTTCTATTACTTTCTGGATCTCTTCAGGTTTTACAGAGATCCTGACGCTCTGCGCTAACATCATAGAGCTCGGGTCTTTAAGTGCGTGACCGGTTAATATCGCTACACTGGTCTCGCCTTTATCGATTATTCTGGCCTGTAATAGCTTCAGGTATCCCGCATAGGACGCAGCTGAGGCAGGCTCCACACCCAGTCCATTGATCCTAGCCAAAGCCCTCTGAGCGTTCAAGATCTCGTCGTCAGTTACGGTAGTTATCGTGCCCCCTGACTCCTTCACGGCCTTGAAGGCCTTCTTCCAGTTCACGGGTTTACCGATCCTTATGGCTGTAGCGATAGTCTCAGGGTTATCCGTGAAAACGGGCACTTCCTCTCTTTTAATCATGGCCTTAGCTAAGGGAGATGCCCCCTCAGCTTGAACCCCTATCATCCTTGGCACACTCTCTGTGACCCCGTGTTCCCTGAGCTCGTGGAAGCCCTTCCATATTGCGTAAATATTCCCAGCGTTCCCCACTGGGACCAGAACGGTGTCAGGTACTCCTATCTCCTCGAAGATCTCAAAGGCTATTGTCTTCTGCCCCTCTAGTCTCCAAGGATTGAAGGAGTTCAGGGGATAAACCAGCCCTGAACTCATGTAGGTCTTCATTACTGCCTGTAAGGCGACGTCGAAGTTACCCTCCACTTCCACTACAGTGGCTCCGAATAGGATCGCTTGGGCTAATTTTCCCAAGGCCACTTTTTCCTTGGGCAGGATAACCATGGTCTTGAGTCCTGCCCTAGCTCCATATGCAGCTGCTGAAGCTGAAGTGTTCCCTGTGGAGGCCGCCGTCACTATCCTATAACCCAAATTCAGCGCTGAACTCACCGCTACTGTCATTCCCCTGTCCTTGAAACTACCTGTGGGGTTCGAGCCCTCCACTTTGAAATAGAGGTTGAACTCCCTCGCCCTCACTAAGGGTGTGTTCCCTTCACCAAGAGTTACTAGCTCCGGGTAATTTCCCGGAATGAGTTGCTTATATCTCCAAACTCCCCTTCCCTTGAGTTCAGAGGGGGAGAAAGCTTTCAGGGGCTCCACCTCAATCTCCATGAGTCCACCACACCTTGGACATATGAGGAGCCTCTGGTCCAGTTCAGCCTCGTAACCGCAGTTCAGACACCTCATGCGGCCTCTTAGGTTTCCAATGCCTTCACCACCAGGTAATGCGTGAGGTAGGCCTATAAATACTTTGTAATCCACTCCCAACACATGCCATTTAGGGACTTAAGGGAGTACGTGGAGGCGATGAGGAAGTCCAATAGGATGATCGTCGTGGACGACGAAGTAGATGTGGATCTGGAGATAGCTGAGTTGACTAGGAGGGCCACATATGCTGGCCTTCCGCCCCTTCTCTTCAACAAGGTAAAGGGATTCCAAGGATGGAGAGTCCTAACTAATGTCTTCTACTCCGTGGAGGCCATTAGGGACATGTTGGGTGCGGAGAGATTGGAGGACTTGACCAGGTCCTTCCTGGCCTACCTCTCAGTTACGCCGTCCTCGATGGTAGATAAGCTGAGGTCTATGTCCTCGATGCTGAGACTGGGGAGGATCTTTCCCAGGACGAGGAAGCAGGCCTTCAGTGAGTCCTCGTTGGATTTCTCACTGATCCCTGCCCTTAGGACTTGGCCCAAGGACGCGGGGAGGTTCATGACCTTCTCCATCCTCATAACCAAGGACCCGGAGAGTCGTGTCCACAACCTGAGTGTTTACAGGATCCAGATACTGAACAGGAATGAGGCCTTGGTCCACTGGCAGGCCTTCAAGAGGGGTTCCCTAACAGCTAGGAAGTACCTTGACAGGGGGATCACTAAGGTGCCTGCAGTCATAGTTAACGGAGTGGATCCTGTCTTAGCTTTCACTGCTGCGTCACCGGTCCCGCCTGGACTCGATAAATACCTATTCTACGGCATACTAAGGGGAGAAGGTGCTGAGGTGACCGAGCTGGATAACGGTATAAGAGTTCCCTCTTACGCTGAAACAGTTTTCGAGGGAGAAGTGGACTTGAGTGACCTAAGGATAGAAGGACCTTTTGGTGATCACATGGGCTATTACACACCTCCAGATTACTACCCTGTCTTCAAGCTGCGTAGGTCCTACTCAAGGGATAACCCGATATTCCATGCCACCTCTGTGGGGAAACCACCTCTGGAGGATGCTTGGATAGGGAAGGCTGTAGAGAGGCTTTTCTTACCCTTCTTCAGGCTCGTTGTGCCTGAGATAGTGGATATGAATCTCCCGGAGTACGGTTTGTTCACCGGAGTAGGCATATTCTCGATTAGGAAAACCTTTCCAGGTCAGGGTAAAAGGGCCATGTTGGCCATATGGGGCACAGGTCAGCTAAGTCTCCTCAAGGTAATAATCGTTGTTGATCACGACGTGAACGTCCACGATCTCAACCAGGTTATATACGCTATTTCTACGACCGTAGATCCCAAGAGGGACGTACTGGTCATAGATAACGCTCTAACTGACTCCCTAGATCCCGCTACCCCTACTCCTCCTCTGGGAAGTAAGTTGGGAATAGATGCGACCAGGAAGTTCAAGGAGGAATTAGGGAAGGATTGGCCGGAGGAGGAGAAGGAGGACCCTCAAGTTTCCAAGAGGATTGACCCTATCTGGGCTAAAATACTCAAAGCTCGTGGTCTTCCCTGAAGAACTTACCCTCCCTGCTGTAGACTATCTCGACCTTCTTAAGGTTCTCCAAGGCTAGGTTGACCTCGATCTTTTCCCCGGCCCCTATCCTCCTTCCTAGTTTGACCTCGTCTGGTATCTCCCTCCTCGTGCTCTCCTCAGTCGGCGTGGTGGCACTCACTAAGTACCTCAGTGTTAAGCTATCGACCCAGAGGGCATTGACGGACGCGTTCTCTATTATAAGCCTTCTCCCTTCTCTCCAGGCTCTGAAGTTCGCGGAGACTGACATATGTATTTCCCCTCGTACCGAGTAATAAACTATAAACGTCGAGGGCTCCACCTTAAATCTCTTAGCGTCTAATAAAATTATCAGACCTCAAATGTCCAATAAGGTAAGTGATTTCGTTAAGGGTTGGAGTGGTAGACAGGAGCCCACCATAGGGGAGAGGATAAGGAATGCATTCAAGTCCCAGGAACCCCTCAGGTACAGGCTAGCGATGGCCCACTATAAGCTGAGGGCCATGTTGAATAAGTTGGACATCTACATCGGCAGGCTACAGGAGAGGGACAGAATCCTCTTCGAGAGGGTAGTAGAGGCTCACATGAGCAAGGACACAGCGAGGGCTTCAATGTACGCCAACGAAGTGGCCGAGATAAGGAAGATATCCAAGCAGCTCATAGCTACGCAGATAGCGTTGGAGCAGGTAGAGCTCAGGCTCGAGACCTTCACTGAGCTAGGGGACGTATTCAGCAATCTAATCCCGGTCATAGGTGTGGTTAAGGAGCTCAGGAACGCTATGAGAGGTGTAATGCCTGAGATGGGATTGGAACTTGCGGAGCTTGAGGAGAGTCTGCAGTCCATAGTGGTGGAGGCTGGCGAGTTCACTGGAGGAGGCCTAGAATACGTTGGGACTTCGCCTGAGGCTAGGAAGATACTGGACGAGGCGGCAGTCTTAGCGAACCAGAGGATGAAGGAGAAGTTCCCAGAACTCCCCACCTACGCCACTACGGTCTCTCAATCTCAAACATCACCTAAATAATAATTTTTAGGATTATAAAGTATATAGGTTTATTATTAAATTTTTTATTTAGTTTAATTCTGCTTTCCAGGTCCTGAACCTTGCCGTAGCTAACAGTTTCAGTGGAATCTTGAAATTCATACTCCTAATATCGTTAACGTAACTAGTCCTAGCAATGAATTCACCAACCCACCACGACACTGTGGTGTGGGAGATAGTCCCGAACTCGAGGAGCAATTGGAGGGAGAGGACTCTTTCTGCAGGCGCATCTTGGCTGGGAACTCCCAGGTGGGAGGACCTCTAACCCACGCCCGCCAAATGAGAGATGCGAACTCACGGTGGGAAACATGAAACGTTCTGAGGGGAACCTCCTCGAGGGCGGAGAGGAAGTCAGCCCTATAAATTATAGGCGTCTTCCCCCTAAGTGTTGGGCGTGAACTGTAAAGTACCTCTTGTAATTGAGCTGGGAACTACTAGAGGATGTGATAGGGAGTTAGTGAAGACAGCTGCTTTGTTAGCTAAATTAGCAGACCATAAGTCCTTAAAGATCCCCTTCGGCTTCATTACTACTTCTCGAGCTTTCTCAGAGTCCCTGGAGTTAAACCGAGACAAGGTGGAGTTTTGGCGCCTCGTGATGGAGGAGGGAAAGCTTGACTTATATGCTCAATACCTACCCAAGGCTTCGGCAGAGATCGGTGAGGACCTAGAAGAGGAAGTCCAAACTAGAGCTGAGGAGCGGAGAAGCGAGGCCTTCTTCTTGATCCCTCTCTTCTCTAGCCCCATGGCGATCTGGTTGACACCCGTGTTATGGTGGACTCATTTAGGAACGGTTTCGACTAATAGAGTTATTGACGCGCTTAAGGGGATTTTTGGAGCAGCCTTACTCCTCTGCCCGTTAATTCAAAGGCGCGGTATCTCATGCCAGGAAGCGGGTTTGACCGTAGTTATTGAGGAGTTGGTTCAAGTAGAAAGTGGAGGTTTAAGTTTCAGTTGCTCTCCTGGATCTAGGAACTGTGATAGTATATTGATCAATTCGAACTGGGGAAGTCCTGAGACTGTGATGAGAGGAGACGTGACTCCAGACGAGATCTTCTTGGAGAGGAATAACCTGGAGATCCGTGATAGGAAAACTTCGAGAAAAACGATGAAAGTTATATGGGATTACCTCGAAAGGCAAGCCAGGAGGATCCCTTTAGTTGGTGAAGAGGCCGTATCGATCAGCCTATCAGAAGATCGGTCTCTCCTAGTAGCTAAGACTACTAAAGAAGTCGAGAGCAGGTTAGGGGAACCAGTGGAGCTCACGTGGGGAATTAAAGGGGAAGAGCTGTGGATCTTCTTAGTCAGACCATTAAGTGGCGTTTAAGATCAAGCGAAATTTTGGATCATTTCCTCTCGTCCTGAAACTGCCACTTTCGAGTGAGGTATTAGGGGTTTGGGCTTCATGGGATTTCATAATATTTGATATCGATCCTCAGCCCTTAGACTTCACCAGAGTCACGGGAGGACCCGTTCATACCCCTCCATCCGATTAGCGGGGTAACCCAGACCCACACCCCTGGTACTTCACAGGTGTGGGGAAACCCGCACATCTTGGGATTATCACCACACCTTTCGGGAAAACTCATCCACATCTGGTATGGCTGTATTTTATTTTAACTTCAAAGTATATAAACTTCATGACTTATCGGAACAGTGTGTCGATAGTGTCGGCACTAAGCTACGAAATTTTCTTCGTTAACGAGAATGGTGTTTACAAAGTGTGAATAACGCATACTCTCAAGGGGAACTCCTAACCCTATGATTTGTAGCTTAATATCTACACTCTCACCACGGCTCTCCAGTTCCGAAGCGCATTGATCAGCGTTTAGTGTAGAGATTAACCAATTGATCCTCTAGGAAGTAGAGGCTCACCTTTCGTCTGTTAAGTCTTTGAACTTAGCTTATCCGTAATTTGATTGAAACTTGATCGAACATTTACTGCACAACCTCCTTGCCCCGTCAAAGGAACCTGTACACTCTTCGCAGATGAGCAACCCACACGAGCTGCAGTAACCTAAGGACAAGTTGACCCTACATACCTGACAGGTGCTCATGGAGCATACCTTACACCTATTTAACTCCTTATCCCAGTCCCTATTGCAAACTCGTCTATCACAGATCATGCAAGTTCTTACTGGGTCGTCTTCCTCACAGATCTCACATTTCAACGAACTCTCTGAACCACCTGTGAGCTTCATCATCGTCCTTCGCCTGGACGGGCGGATGTTTGAAATAGAAAGCGGAGACTTCCCTGAGTGGACCCTTAACGCCCTTCACCATAGCCAGCTTCACTGCCCTTATTACGTCGGCGAGAACTGCGGCGCAGTTCGACTTATCGTCCACCTCAAGTGACGTCTCGACTTTCACCGACGCCCCAGCGAAACCTGAGCCCTTAATGTAAATATATGCGACCTTCGTGTTACCCAGAAAGGGTACATAATCGCTGGGACCTATCCTGATCTTCCCTTCAGATTCTATCTCCCTCCCATTAGACAACGTGCTAGTGACAGCCTTGGTCTTGCTTATCCTCTTAGAGGCCAATCTCTGCTCAGTTTTCATGTTAAGGAAGTCTGTGTTCCCTCCTACGTTGAGCTGGTAAGTCTCGTCCACTTTGACCCCTCTCATTCTGAAGAGGGAAGTTAGGGCCCTGTGCAGAATAGTAGCTCCCACCTGACCCTTAACATCATCTCCAGCTAAGGGCAATCCCCTCTTGATGAAGGCCTCTGGGTAAGCGCCTGTAGGGTCACTCGCTATGAAGACTGGGATCGCGTTGATGAAAGCCGTGCCTGCCCTGAGAGCACAATCAGCGTAAAACTTTGAGGCCAACTCGCTACCCACTGGGAGTAGGTTAACGAGGATTTCGGCTCTACTGGACTCGAGTTCTTGGACCACTGAATCCATGTTGCCTCCCTCTAACGGCTTAAAGACTTCGACCATGTGTGGGGCCACTCCATCCAAGACAGGTCCTAATGCTACCTTAACTCCCTTCCTCTCTATTTCCACAATCTTCGGCGTGAGGTTGGGCTTAGCGAATATAGCCTCACTTATGTCCTTCCCCACTTTCTCCTTGGAGACGTCAAAGGCTGCTACTACTTCTATATCCGTTACTTTATACCCCCCTATGATCGGGGTTATTAGGCCTTCGAAGTAATTCTCCCCCTTCATTTTGTAGTATTCTATGCCCTGAACTAACATGGAGGCGCAGTTTCCTAACCCAGCTATGGCCACCCTTATCAACGTGGCTCAAGACTTAAAAGTTCACATTTAGTTAAGAGCTTTGTGATGAGGGTCTACGCGCCGATCGGTGAGGAGGTGGAGCGACACTGAGGTGATCCCATGCTCAAGAGGCTTCACGCCAGAGTTTTCGGACAAGTCCAAGGGGTGGGTTATAGGAGGTTCGTCTATGTAAACGCTAAAAAATTGGGCCTTAAGGGTTACGCTAAGAACCTAGCAGACGGAAGCGTGGAAGTGATAGCTGAAGGTTACGAGGAGTCCCTGACCAGGCTCTTGGAACTACTCAAGAAGGGTCCGATCCTCGCTAAGGTGGATGACGTTCAATACGAGTTCTCCGCCTATACTGGCCAGTTCGAGGATTTCGAAACACTTTGAGGAGAATCCTTATAACCTCCATGTCCCCTTAAATATACCCTAGGTGTTACTTGTGCACCAATGGTAGACGACATATTACCGAAGTATTGGTACAACATAATTCCAGACCTTCCTGAACCACTCCCCCCACCCAGAGATCCGCCTGACGCTGAGTTCTCGAGGATCGATCTCCTGAGACAGTTAATACCCAGGGAGGTCTTAAGGCAACAGTTCACCGTGGAAAGGTTAGTTAAGATCCCTGAGGAAGTACTCGACAGGTATGTGACCATAGGTAGACCCACCCCTCTCATGAGGGCCTCTAAGCTCGAGGAGAGATTGGGGACTCCAGCTAGGATATACTTCAAATACGAAGGCGCAACACCCACAGGCTCTCACAAGATAAACACCGCCATACCACAGGCTCATTTCGCTAGAGAAGAGGGAATAGAGCACGTGACTACCGAAACCGGAGCAGGGCAATGGGGCACTGCTGTGAGCTTAGCAGCTTCCCTATACTCCATGAGCTCCACGATCTTCATGGTGAGAGTCAGTTATGAGCATAAGCCCATGCGAAGGGTCATAATGCAGCTCTACGGGGGTGAGGTTTACCCCAGTCCCAGCGATCTTACGGACTACGGTAAGCGAATTAAGTCTGAGGATTCCACCCATCCAGGTTCGCTGGGCATAGCCATGAGTGAGGCGCTAGAGTACGCTCTGAAGCGGAACTATAGGTACATGATCGGTAGCGTCCTAGACGTCGTGATACTTCACCAGAGCGTCATAGGGATGGAGACGATGAAGCAGTTAGAGACATTGGGGGAGGAGGCTGACGTATTGGTAGGATGCGTGGGTGGAGGAAGCAACTTCGGTGGTTTAGTTTACCCCTTCATAGGGTCTAAGAAGGGGAAGAGATACGTAGCCGCTGCCTCTTCAGAGGTACCTAAGTTTAGTAGAGGAGAATACAAGTATGATTTCCCGGACTCGGCTGGTCTCCTACCCCTGGTCAAGATGATCTCCTTAGGGAAGGACTATGTTCCCCCACCCATATACTCTGGGGGTCTCAGATATCATGGAGTGGCCCCTAGCCTGAGCTTGCTAATGAAAAATGGTGTAATTGAGGGAGTAGAATATGGAGAGGGAGAAGTGTTCAAGGCAGCCAAGCTCTTCATGGAGACCCAAGGGATAGTGCCTGCTCCGGAGTCAGCTCACGCCATAGCCGCTGTAATAGATGAGGCTCTCGCTGCCAAGGCCAGAAAAGAGAAGAAGGTAATAGTCTTCAACCTGAGCGGCCATGGGCTGCTGGATTTGACGAATTACGAGTCCATGATGAGGAGGTGGAAGGATGAGAAGTCTAGTGGTTTATGATACTCTGTGCTACCCCACTCCTGAGAAATTCCTGGAATTCATGATGGGTTCAGTTAAGCAAGGAGCCAATGCATTAGAGGTGGGAATTCCCCCGCGGTATGCAAAATATGATGGACCTGTAATAAGGAGGAGCTATAGGGCTGTCTCGAAGTTCTCCTCCAATGCTTGGGAGGTGCTGGGTGAGCTAGGAAGAGAGGTCGATGTTGATCTGATCGCTTTGACCTATCTAGAGGACTGGTTAGGTAACTTCAATGAACTAGTGAGTAAGTTGAAAGGAAGTGGAGTTAAGGGGTTACTATTCCCTGACCTAGTCATCGATTTCCCATTCGACGTGGAGAAGATAGCCGAAAAGGTGAGAAACGCAGGGCTCAGGAACGTGATATTCGTGACGCCCACAGTCCCTGACAGCTTCATTAAGAGGGTCTCCAAACTCGCTGACCTCTTCCTCTACTACGGCATTAGGCCCACTACGGGGGTTCCAATACCCGTAAGCGTAGATGCTCTACTGGGAAGGGTGAGGAGCTTAGTGGAGTCTAAGCTAATAGTGGGTTTCGGTCTATCTAATTTAGAAGACGTAAGGAAGGCGATCAAGGCCGGAGCTGACGGCATAGCAGTGGGGACTTCCCTGATCGAGGAGATGGAGAGGAGCGGAATCGAAGGGGCATTGAGGTTAGTCTCCAACCTGAGGGAGATAGTGGATGGAGCCTAAGGAGATCCTCTCTAAACTAGTTGAAGGGCGCGATCTAGAGGAGCTAGAGGCAGAGGAACTAGCGGACGCAATAGTGGAGGGCAAAGTGCCGGAGACCTTGACTGCATCCATATTAACCGCCCTCAGGATCAAGGGCGAGAAACCAGAGGAGATACTAGGCTTCGTAAGGAGTATGAGGAAACACATGGTGCAAGTCGATCAGTGCAATCAATGCGTGGACACGGCAGGAACAGGTGGAGATGGTCTTAGTACCATGAACGCTAGCACCGCCTCGGCGATCGCCGTAGGAGGTCAAGTGAACGTCATGAAACATGGAAACAGGGCCATGAGTGGAAGGTCAGGGAGCGCGGACTTCCTAGAGGAAATGGGGTATAATATATACATGGACTCCATCAAGGTTAGGGAAGCAATTAAGGTTTCGGGTTTCGCCTTCCTCTTCGCCCAACTGTATCATCCAGCTATGAAGAACGTAGCGAACGTCAGGAGGACTTTGGGGATTAAGACAGTGTTCAATCTCCTTGGTCCTCTCACTAACCCTGCGGGAGTTAAGAGGCAAGTCATGGGCGTGTTCTCCAAGAACTACATGCGGATTATAGGAGAGGTGGCAGTTAGGTTAGGTTACGAGAGGCTACTAGTGGTCCACGGGGAACCAGGGATTGACGAATTGAGCCCCATAGGAAATACTTGGATCGTGGAAGTTAAGGGAACCAGGATCGATGAGTTCGTAGTATCCCCATCGGATTTCGGCATAAGTGGGGTCAAGCTGGAGGACCTGAAGGTATCCAGTCCACGGGAGTCCGTGGAGAAGTTCCTTAGAGCTCTTAAGGGAAGAGATCTACCATCTCTTCGGTTTCTAGCGATGAACATGGGGGCAGCCCTCCTAGCAGGAGGTAAAGTTAAGGATCTATTGGATGGCTACGAACAGGCGATCAGCCTGAGGGAAGAGATCCTGAAGTCCCTTCAGTTGAAGATCGAGGCCAGTGGAGGAGATCTGAAAAAGTTCAGGAAATTTAAGGAGGTGTTAGAGTGAGGGTTAAAATATGCGGTGTAACGTCTATTCGCGACGCGCTGAGTATAGCGGAATTAGGGGCTGACATGCTGGGGTTCATCGGCGAACCAGGCACCTTACGTTTCGTCAAACCCGACTTCTTAAGGGTAGTTAGGGCTGGAGTCTCTAAGCCCTTAGTTTACGTGAGGGTTAATGGGGAGATGAGGAAAGTATTCGAAGAAGGTAAATACGCTGACTATATCCAGATTCACAGGGTGCTCTCGGAGCGGGAACTCGAGGACCTGATGAGTCTGGAACCTCGGAAGTTCATACTCTACGTTCCTGCCAACGATATTGGATCTTCCTATATCAGGAAGGTGGACAACCTAGGACTAACGCCCTTAATAGACTCACCCAAGAGGGGACAAAAGGTCGATCCCAAAGTCCTAGCGGAGAAGTTCAAGGGCTTTCTCTCGCGAAGTGGGATCGGAGGCGGCATAACTCCAGATAACGTGAAGGAATACATGGCCCTGGATCCCATGTTCATAGACGTCTCAAGCGGTGTGGAGGAGTTACCAGGAAAGAAGGACCTATCTAAAGTCTCAAGAATGATCGAGGTGATCAAAGGCGAGAGTCCTAAGCCTAACTTCAGTTAAGCCACCTAGTGTGCTCTTCGGTTGCGTCAAATCCCATCAACCTGCAGTGCTCCTGGAGAGCGTCGAGGGACCTCAGAGCAAGTCCAGGTTCAGTGTAGTGGGGTGGGGTGCTTCCCAATATCTGAGGATTAAGGATGGAAAAGTGGAGGGTTCACTCAGTTACACAACTTCAGATCCCCTCCATTCACTCAGGGAGATGCTGAGGAAGTCCAAAAGATATAACTTTCCCAGTAGATTCCAAGGGGGGATAATAGGCTATGTTTCCTATGATGCAGTTAAGTATTTCGAGAAACTGAGGACGTTTAGGCCTGAGGCTGAGAGCTGGCCTGACTTCGAATTCTTCTCCCCGGAGAACTTAGTGGTTTACGATCACCTAAACGGCAAGGTTTACATTGGGGGAGATCTGCCGACTGAGTGCAGAAGTGAAGAAACCAGGGTAGAGTTCTCAGGTCCCCTCAATGAGTCTCTAAGAGATTCAGACTACGTTGAGGGAGTGAATAAGATCCTAGAGTATATAAGGCAAGGGTATACTTTTCAAACCGTCCTATCCAAGTTTTACAGGTTCCAATACGAGGGAGACTTGCTGAAGTTCTATGAGAACCTGCGAAGGATTAATCCTTCTCCATACATGTATTATTTGAAGTTCTGGGATAGGGAAATAATAGGATCGAGCCCTGAAACACTGTTCAGGGTTGAATCAGAGGTAGTGGAGACTTTCCCCATAGCTGGAACTAGGCCCCGAGGGAGAGACGAGAATGAAGATCTAAGGTTGGAGCAGGAGCTTTTGGAGTCGGAGAAGGAGCGGGCAGAGCACTTGATGTTAGTCGATCTCGGTAGGAACGACCTAGGGAAGATATGCAAGCTAGGGACCGTTAAAGTCCCCGAGTTCATGTATGTGGAGAAGTATAGTCACGTCCAGCACATAGTGAGTAGGATTGTGGGGAGCCTTCACCACAGGTTCGACTCCTTCGACGTTTTAAGGGCCACTTTCCCTGCAGGCACAGTATCCGGAGCCCCGAAACCTATGTCCATGAATATCATAGAGGAGATAGAACCTTACAAGAGAGGACCTTACGCTGGTGCGGTGGGCTATTTCTCAGTTAATGGGAACGCAGAGTTCGCGATCTCCATAAGGACAGCTTTCGCTAATAACGGGATTGTGAGGCTACAGGCCGGAGCTGGTATCGTCTATGATTCTATACCAGAGATGGAGGTGAAAGAGGTGAAACAGAAATTAGCAGCTCTAAGGGTGGCCATGGGTGATATCAAGTGGACTTAACGCTAATAATAGATAACTACGACAGTTTCGTCTACAATATAGCTCAAGTAGTCGGGGAAATGGGAACTCACCCTATTGTCATTAGGAACGACGAGATAACGGTGAAAGGGGTGGAGAGAATAAATCCTGACAGGATCATTATATCCCCAGGCCCTGGAACACCTGAGAAGAGGGAAGACATAGGGATAGTAATAGATTTAATAAAGGAACTAGGGCCCAAGATACCCATATTGGGGATCTGCCTGGGCCACCAAGCCATAGGTTACGCTTACGGTTCGAACATAAGGAGGGCCAGAAAGATCTTTCACGGTAAAATAAGCGTAATAAGACACCTAGGGAACAGCCCTATCTACAGCGGCGTAACGACAGAATTCAAGGCTACAAGGTACCACAGCTTAGTTGTGGACTCTGTCAAGAAACCCTTAGTCGTAGACGCGAGATCTAAGGAGGACGACGAGATCATGGGAGTCCACCATGAGGAATTCAGAGTTTACGGCGTTCAATACCACCCGGAAAGTATAGGTACGAACGAAGGATATAGGATCTTATATAATTTCATTAATAAAATATAAATTCTATAATCTCTTTCTTAGTAAATATAAAGAGAATAGCTCCTTCCCTAGACTTTCCCAGTGTGGGTCTAGACTTCGCAGAGTTATGTCACTCTCTATCTTCAGCTCTCGGTCTTAACCAGGCCTGAATTGGGCCGCTCATCCTCCTCCACTTCTTTAGCATATCCCGACCCGCTTGTAGAAGTGGAGTTAAGGACGTGAAGTCCCGCCGGTGGGAATGGGCAGCCCCCTCATTTAAATACTTTAAGTGGTGCTAACGACGCACCTCCTCCCCCACTCGGCGGGTAAATGGGACTGTGGAGGTCAACCAACACCTCCCTCCGCATGGCGGATCCCCACTTCGATCCAGACCCAGGGTGGGAAGTAAGTTAGCGAATTAGTTATCCGCAGTAATTGCCCCTATCTATATGAGATTGTCGAGGATCTAGAGTAGAGTCCAAAACTCCAAGAATTAATAATAGGGCCTTTCAGATAGCTCTCAAACAGGGGATGGATGTATGGTCAGGTTCCTTGAAGGCTGGCTAAGAGACGTGGTCGAGAGATCCTCAAAGAGACCGAGAGTAGATCGCAGGAGAAGTAGACCTCTATACAGACTGGAACATTGGATAACTGAGGCCAAGAGAGCCGGAAGGAACGCAATTATTGCCGAGTTCAAGAGGAGATCACCGTCAGGGCTCAATGTGAATAGGGACCCTGTGGATTACGCTATGAAAGTGTCTCAGTATGGTATAGTGGGATTAAGCGTCCTGACCGAGGAGGTCTACTTCGGTGGATCTTACGAGGATCTACTAGCTATATCATCATCGGTTAAATTACCGATTTTGATGAAGGATTTCATCGTCACCGAATCCCAGATAGACACAGCCTTCAACCTGGGAGCAGACTCGGTGCTTCTAATAGTTAGGATCTTGACCCAGAGGGAACTCGAGGGACTAATCGAGTATGCGAGGAGCTACGGTATGGAACCTGTAGTGGAAGTTCACGACCAATGGGAGCTGCAGGTAGGAGTAAACGCGGGAGCCCGGATTTTAGGCTTTAATTCAAGAGATCTATCTATATTTCAAATAGATATATCAAGAGTAGAGAAATTAATGGGTATCTCCCCGAAGAATGTAATAAGGATAGCTGAGAGCGGCATCCGTGAAAGGGAGGAAATACTCAAGTTAAGGGAAGCTGGAGCAGACGCCTTCCTCATAGGTTCTTCGTTGATGCAGAACCCAGAAAAGCTTAAGGAGTTCGTATAGGAGGCTAACGGGTGATGTCGAAAATAACCATTTACTCAGAGAGCCTAGCAAGCCTCTCGGGTGAGAGCACCTTAGTTTACCAGGATAAAGCCAGAGAGGTGGCCAAGAGAGGAATTCAAATAGTGAACTTTGGTATAGGTCAGCCCGACTTCCCCACTTTTGAGAAGATTAGGGAGGAGGCGAAGAAGGCTCTAGATCAGGGATTCACAGGTTACACTCCTGCACTTGGAATAGACGAGCTGAGGAGTAAGGTCTCCGAGTACTTAAACTCTAGGTATTCCGCTGACGTGAAGAAGGAAGAAGTTGTCATAACTCCTGGGGCTAAGATGTCTCTATTCATGGCTTTCCTGCTCTACTTGAACCAGGGTGATGAGGTCCTAATGCCCGATCCTTCATATTACTCTTATGCTGAAGTGGTTAGGCTTCTTGGCGCAAAACCGATTTTCAGTAAGATGAAATTGACTAACGGCATTTTCTCCATTGATCTTGAGGATTTAGAGAGCAAAATAGGCCCTAAAACTAAGATAGTGGTGCTTAACAATCCAGCTAATCCTACAGGCTCAGTTTTCAGCGGGAGTGAAGTGAGGAAGCTAATGGAGATAGTTAAGGAGCGGAAGGTAATACTCCTTGCTGATGAGATCTACGATAACTTCGTTTACGACACTGATTTCACCAGTGTCCTGAGCGAACCGGAATGGAGAGACTTCGTGATCTACACCAATGGTTTTAGTAAGACCTTCTCCATGACGGGGTGGAGATTGGGTTACATAGTAGCTAGGAGGGAAGTCGTCTCGAAACTGGGGGTCTTGGCAGCTAATACGTATACATGTGCTACCAGTTTCGCTCAGAGGGGTGCACTGGCTGCCTTTGAATCGTTTGATGAAGTCAAGAATATGATATCAGTATTCAAGAGGAGGAGAGACGTGATGTATAGCGAACTATCCAAAATAAGATTCATAAAGCCCAACGTCACCAGGGGGGCATTCTATCAATTCCCATTCATAGGCGAATTGCTCAAAAGAACCGGGCTCACTGCTAAGGACTTTGCCATAAAACTAATAGAGAGCAAAGGAGTAGTGACCATTCCTGGCGAGGTGTTTCCACTGGATATGGGAAAGTCCTTCCTGAGGTTGAGCTTCGCTATTTCCGAGGAGAAGATCAGGGAGGGAGTAAGTAAAATAGGCGAGTTCGTTAACGAGATAACCCAATGATGAGGAAAATTAGAGCGATCGGTGAGCTGAACTCCCATGGTCTGACAGAATTTCAGCCTTGATCTGGCCTGAAACTTCCTTTTCAAGCGTTTCGAGCCTTAGAGTCAACTTGAGATCTTCCTCAATGATCTCCAAATCCTTAAGGAAATCTGGAGGTCCATAGATCCTTGCACTCACTTTTTGACCGATCGGTATTCTATTCCTTATTTTTGCTGATCTTATCTCAGACGTAGCTTTCATGAGGTTCTTACCAACTCTCTCAGCTTCCTCGTCTATTGGAATATCGCTTACCTCTGGCATACCCTCCAGGATTACACTCCTTTGGTTGTCGTAGAGTCTGGAGTATATCTCTTCAGTTATGTGGGGGGCTATGGGGTGAAGTAGTACTATTATATCCTTCAGCACTCTCCAAATCACATATTTAGCCCCTTCGTCCTCTTTGAATAACCTGGACTTTATCAACTCTAAGTACTCGTCAGCTATGATCTCCCAGAAGTAAGACTGAGCCTCCTCCAGAACTAGGTGGAAGTCGTAATTTTGGTAGTGCTCCACTACCTTCTCCACGAACCTCCTATGGACTGACAGGATCCACCTGTCTACGATCGAAAGGTTATTAGGACTACTGGGTCTATAATCCTTTAGGAAGGGGAAGACTAGCCTAGCTGCGTTCCATAGCTTCTGCAGGAACAGCTTCTTACCTCTCACTACCTCCCACTTGAAAGGCAGATCCTCTCCCACGGAGGCGCTGAGGAGCGCCATCCTAATGGCATCCGCTCCGAACTCATCTATCCTATCCATTGGTGACACTACATTCCCTTTACTCTTGCTCATCCTGCTTCCGTCAGGTCCAAGGACTTGCCCGTTTACCAACACTTCCTTAAAGGGGACTTGTCCTGTTAAGGCCCAAGTCCTGAAGAGCGTGTAGAAAAGCCAAGTCCTGATTATATCCGTCCCCTGCTGTCTTAGGGAGACTGGGAATGTGATCTTAAACCTATTGGGGTCATGGTAGTACCCGGTGATGTATAGGGCCGTGACGCTAGAGTCTATCCATACATCAGCCACATCAGTGATCGGTTCAAGAGTTTCCCCGCACACTGGACAACTCCCCCTGTTCCCTTGCTTGGCTGGATCTACGGGCAACTCCTCTTCTCGTGCTGGATAAAGGTGATTGTTCCTACAGTACCAGAAGGGTAAAGGCGTTCCGTAAATCCTCTGTCTCGATATGTTCCAGTCCCACTCCAAGCTCTCTATCCACTCCTCTAGGTAGTGGGACATCCTCTGCGGCTTGAATTTCATTTTCTTTGCTTCTTCAAGTAAGTTATTTTTGAATTGTAAAAGTTTTATGAAAAGTTGTTTCCGGGAAAGGAACTCTATGGGAGAGCCGCAATCTGATCTCTCAGTGTGGGAGAGGACGTTGTGCTTTATCCTCTCCGACTTAATAAGAACTCCTGCTTCATCTAAAAGCCTAACTACCTTTTTCCTGGCTTCAGGCACCTTTAGGCCGTCCAATAGGCCTCCAGTATTCTTCATGACCCCCTTCTCGTCCACAGTCTCGGTTATTGGTAGACCATACTTTAACTGCCACTTAATATCCTGTGGATCCCCAAATGTACATATCATTACCGCGCCGGTCCCGTAAGACGGATCGACTGCCTCATCCGCGATCACTTTCACCTCCTTGTTGAAGAGGGGTACCTCAACGAGTTTTCCGAACAATCCCACATACCTTTGGTCCTTGGGATTCACAGCTACGGCCTGGATTGCAGATAATAGTTCAGGTCTAGTAGTTGCTATGATCAGTTTTCCTCCCTCCTTAACTCTGAACTCTATGTAGTGAAGTTGACCCTCCATCTCTACGTAACCCACCTCGCTCTGGGAAAGGGAAGTCTCGCACTTTGGACACCAGTATATGGGTCCGTCTCTCATCTCGAGTAGGCCCATTTTATACATCTGTATGAGGCTCAGCTGAACTATCCTCCTGTAGTCCGGGTCGTATGTCCTATATTCGAACCTCTCCCACTCAGGTCTATATCCAAGCCTTATCATCGAGGACTTCATTTTACTTATCATCTCCTCAGTCCACTCCCTGCACTTTGTCAGAAAAAGCTCCCTGTTCTCCTTCGGGACTCCCAGTTTGAACTGAACTTTCAGTTCGGTGGGAAGTCCTTGTGCATCCCAACCCTGCGGATGTAGGACGTTAAAACCCTCTATTCGTCTGAACCTAGCTATAGCGTCTATTATGGCCACCCACCTAGCATGTCCCACGTGGATTTCGCCACTGGTGAAAGGAGGAGGAGTGTCTATGACGAAGGTAGGTTCCTTACCATCTCTAAAGGAGTAGACCTTTTCCCAAAACTCCTTTGTGAGCCAAGCCTCCTGCCATTTTCTCTCTACTTCAGCCGGATCGTAATGTTTAGGCCATTCCTCCATGAGCTTCTGGAATTCCTCTCTCGACACTCGAGTCACACTCCGTTAATCTCCATCTATCCTTCTTAAATCGCTTTCGCATGTCAAAATTTATCAATATATATTCTTAAATTTGTCTGAGAATTCTAATGATATGGGTCTAGCGTATATCACATTCCCCTTAATTTTCTCCACCCTAGCCCTTATCTTGTCTCCTAACGCTCCTCCGTTGACTATGACCTGAAAGTTTCCATATTTACCCACTCCTCTCCCCCTATCGTCCACGGAATCTATGTCAACCGCTATTAACTCTCCAACCTTCACTTCATTCTTCTTCGCTAGGTCTCTGTTATAATAGCTGGTGATCCTGTAGGAATAGGGATCTTCAACTTCTGATCTATCCCTATCTCTTCTTCTCAAAACCTTTCACGTTCTAGGTAACGCATTTCCGTGTTCTTTATTTAAACTTTTCCACCTCCACAGTCCAGTTTCACTTCAAATAAGATAAATAAAAACAATTTATATACTATTCAATTAATTTACTTATTGAAATCGTGTTCTCGATGAAGAGGGCAGCAGAGGTTTCCAAACCTATTAATTCTTCGTTCTCACTCTCGGCAATCTAGCGTTAAGGACACCCTATGATATTTCTTTTTAAATAGGTGCCAGAGTCTAGCGAAAGTCTCTAGGTGGGGAGAATGGACTTGAGATTCCAAAAGTAGATAACGAATTTCGTCGAACCCATAAACTCGACAAAACCTTTTTGGATTCAAGGTTGATCTAGAACTTGGCCACACGTTCCACTTAAGAGAGGCGCGGTGTTTAAACTTGAGAGTATCCATATTAGGAGGAGGAGTTGCAGGTTCACTTCTAGGGAAGCTGCTGCACGATCATGGACACGAGGTCGTGATTCATGATATTCTGAGCAAATATGTGAAGCCTTGTGGAGATGTGGTGCCGAACGTTTACTCCCCTCCCTATCCCTGGAGGATCAAGTTTTGGATAAAGAACTTCGAATTTTACCTAGATGGGATAAAACTTTATGATATTCAATATAGATACCCTAAATGGATAGTTATAGACAAGTGGGAATGGATAAACTCGATGAGGGAGAAGATAATACATGCTAGACCTGAGCTCCTAAACCCAAGGAATTTCGACCTAGTTTTAGACTCTAGAGGACCTTACCCAATGGATAGGAGACTGGTCTACACTTCCCGTGCCATATTGAAGACCGACGAGTTCAGGGACGTAGCTGTATTCGAGTTTCAATCTAAGAGGACCGGCTTCTTCTGGATTTTCCCTGACCAAGAAGGAGTTTTGAACGTAGGTGCAGGGTTCTTAGAGACTAAGGACTCAAGGGAGGAATTACTACGCTACGTTAGGTCCAGGTTCCGAAGCTATGAAATAGTGGATTTAAGGGGGGCTCCGATCTCCATATCCCCAGTTCTCGATAAAAGGAAAAGGATAGGGGAGGCTAGAGGCCTAGTTTTCCCAATGAGTGGTGAGGGTATAAGGCCTTCCGCTATTTCAGCGGAGCTAGCTTTCGAGGCCATAACCAAGGGGAAAACGTTTGAAGAGCATTTAGACCGGAGTCTCAAGACGCTAGAGAGAAGAATAGATATACAGGGCAAGTTACTTAGACTTTACGCGGGACTTTCAGTTACGTTGAGACGGGAAATGATCAAGAGTTTAGTTAAAAGTGATGTCCTCATAGACGCTTACTTAGAGGATAAACTAGACCTTATGGGCGTAATTGAATCTCTCAGGACGGTGAATGGTGGTGGAATTGCTCTTAGATAACTCGAAGAGTGTTACGGGTAAGCACGTCCTCAGAACCCTAATAGTGAATGTGAGCTCAGGACCGGCAATTGACTCAAGGGTGGATTCCTTTCAGAGTCACCCTTGCAAACCGTTATACAAGAAAGGCGAGTGCAGGGTAGTCAAATTACCCAACGGGAAATACGTCTATGTGAGATTATTGAGGAACCTCAGAGGCCACGTGTCTGGGGAATTCTGGGTCATAGTGAACGGCGAGGTGAAGTTGAAGTTGAAGTATAGGAAACTCAAGCTCAAGAGGGTAGAGGGGGATCCTTCCCACTGGGATCTAGTGAACAGAGTCATTTCGAGCTATAAAATACCACTGAAAAAGGTGAACCTCAATTGACTGAGATGTTTTCAGTTACTATATCAGTGGTCGTAGACAATCCATATGGCGTGGTTAGGGACCTCTTCCCTCACCTCAACGAGGCTATGGGCGAGTTCTGCAGTACAGTGAAAATAGGAGGCTCTGTCTTATGTGCTCCCGATCCCTTCACCCTCATAACTGTGGTAGTGGAGATGCGGGAGTTAAAGCCTCTTAACCTTAAGATAACGGTGAGATCCACGGACGCTCAAAAAGTAGTTGAATATAGCGAGAGGATATCCAAGATGATCTCAGGCTTCGGCTATCACTCTACTCTGCTTAGCTCCTGAAGAACCACCTTTTGAACTCTTTCGGCTATCTCTCTAGAAGTAACGGGCTCCCCCTCTTTCTCGGCAATTACTGAGCAGATGACCGTGCCTGCAATGGTGTTGCACAGGATCAGTTTCTTCAGGATCAGGTCTCCCAGCTTCATGTCGACATCGACGTATTCCACAAGCCCCTTTATCTCCCTTTTAGTAGGTAGAAAGGAATCCAGAATAATGAGGTTGTTGGCCTGTGTAACGATCGAAATCACAAACATATCGTCTATTGTAAACTTTAAAATCATTTTAACTCATCAATTCTAATTCGGAACCGCAGTGAGGACATTTGAACTTTAGTCCTCTAGCGTCAGCCTCACAGAAGTAGGCCTGTAACTTCTTCTCGTCCTTGGGGCACCTGTATACTAAATCAGATCCTATTTTCAGTCTCCTATTACATATCCTGCAGTAATATGTGAACCACCCTATGTGTCCGTGAGCGTTAGTACCCTTGATCTTCAGGCTCATGTTCGCCAGTGTTAGAGATCTGAGTTATATAGCTTATCCTTCTTCAAGGAGTTATGAAGTCCTTTAGGGCGAAAGCCTACTCCAGTTCTGCTAATCTGGGTCCAGGTTATGATATTATGGCCATGGCTCACACCGCCTTTCACGACGTTGTGCAGGCTGAGATCGTCTCTGAAGGCAGGGCTAAGGTTTCGATAGAAGGAGATCAAGTTCCTCTGGAACCGGAGAAGAATAGTGCAGGGCTAGCCGTACTCAATCTACTTCAAGAGATGCAAGTTCGTAGTCATATTAAACTATCTATTCAAAAAGGTATCCCAGCTGGATTGGGATTGGGAAGTAGTGGGGCTTCAGCTGCAGCCGCAGTCTACGCCGTGGACCAACTACTAGGTTTGGCCTTAGATCGCAACAAGCTGACCTACTTCGCCATGTTAGGGGAGCAGGCTGCTGCAGGAGCTCCCCATCCTGATAACGTAGCGGCCAGTGTTTTCGGTAAGGTGGTTATCGTGTACTCTCTCGATCCCCTCAAGGTAGCCCAGATCTCACCTAAAGGAAGTTACGGAATACTCTTAGTCATTCCTCAGGTCAAGATCGAAGCTAAAACCAAGAAGGCTAGGGAATTGGTACCTTCTCATATTTCCATGAGCTCCTATGTAGCCAACGGCAGGAGACTAGCTTCCCTAGTGGTTGGACTTATGATGGGGGAGAGAGGCATGGTAAGGAATGGTATGGAGGACGAGATCGTAGAAAGAGCTAGGATGCCCATGTTCCCTTACTACCCTGCGCTGAGACAACTAGCCTTGAGGTATGACGCTGTAGGGGTCTGCGTAAGTGGCGCTGGTCCCTCCGTCATGATACTGACTGATGAGTATACCAATAGGGAATTATTAGCTAATAAAGCTAGAGAAGAATGTTCAAAAGCGATCGGTGAGTGTATGGTTGTCGAGGCGGAGTTAGCTGATGGTGTCACAGCTACGCGTGGGGACTAAGCTAGTAGCTGAGGAGATCGAGGATGATGTAGGAGCCATAACGACCCCGATTTATCAAACAACAGCTTTCGCATTCCCTAAGGGCGAGAAGTATAGGTACTCGAGGGAGTCTAACCCCACCGTGATCAGGCTTAACAAACTCATAGCTGAGGCTGAGGGGGCTCAAGCAGGCGTATCATTCTCGTCGGGAATGGGCGCTATATCCTCAACGCTACTTTCGCTTCTTAGACCAGGCTCAACACTGGTGATCCAAAGGGACATGTTCGGGAGAAGCTTCAAGTTCGCAAGTGATTTTCTGAGGTCTTGGGGGGTCAACGTGAGAGTAGCTGAACCGGGTAACGAGGACCTATTGAATAAGATAGAGCAAGGTGCAGATATGGTATTCGTTGAGAGTATAACTAATCCTTTGCTTCGGGTAGCCGATTTGGAAAAAATTTCAAAAATATGTAAAGAAAAAGGTAGCCTATTAGTAGTGGATAGTACTTTCGCTACTCCGATCAATCAGACTCCCCTTAGCTTAGGGGCGGACATAGTAATCCACAGTGCTTCCAAGTACTTGGCGGGTCACAACGACGTGATAGCGGGTTTATCAGCAGGGGGCGAGGACCACATAAGCCGAGTAGATCTGATGAGGAGAACTTTGGGCACCTCTCTAGATCCTCATGCGGCTTACTTGGTGATAAGAGGTATGAAGACCTTGAAGTTAAGAATGGAGACCATAAACAGGAATACTATGGAGATAGCGGAGTTTCTGCAGGATCACCCTAGGGTTAGTAGGGTCTATTACCCTGGATTGAGTTCCCACCCCGATTATGAAGTTGCCCTAAGGGTGTTAAGGGGTTTCGGGGGGGTGGTGAGTTTTGAAGTGAGGGGGTCTCAGGAAGACGCTCTATCTGTGATCAGGAGAACTAAACTCATAATTCCCGCTCAAACTCTAGGAGGAGTCAACTCCGTGATTTCTCATCCTGCCACCATGAGTCACAGGACCTTAACCCCTGAGGAGCGTAAGTTAGCGGGGGTTACGGATAACTTGCTCAGGCTCTCAATCGGGATAGAGGACGCAGAGGATTTGAAATCGGATCTATCTACGGCTCTCAGCTCTTTATGATCCTCGAGATCTCCAGCTTGATTTCCTCCTCTATTATCTTTTTGACTTCCCTTCTGTGTAATCTAACTAAGTGAAGATACATTCCCTTTCTAGTGAAAGGGCCTTTAGAACAGAGCTTGCATCTCAGGTTCTGGTTCTGTCTCTCTACGAACCAGAAGCTCACCCTCTCTATCACTTCTCTTCCCAATTCCCTGAGTGAGATCCCCGTTACCTTCTCGATCTCTGTTTCCTCCACTTTAAGCAAGCAAGCTCTCTTAACTGCAACTTCAACTAGCTTATCTGCAATTACGGAGAGCGCGCTTTCCATAGGTCGCCACTCACTAGTGAAATGATCAAGGCTATTGCCAAGGCTGATGCCAGCCTCTCGATCTTCCCAGGTGGCTCATCTGATATCGCCTTCTCCAACTCCGAATCGGAGACTCCTAGACCATTCAAGATCCTCCTTACCCGAAGCTCTATTTCGTTCACATCTATGATCTCTACAATCCCCTCCATTTTAAGCAGTGCTATCAAGTGGAGGACTTCTCCAAGTTCTTCCTCGCTAACGTAATTGAAGATCTCCGTAATTGGCCTTTTTACGCTCTGTGAGAGTAGATCCACCATGCCTGGTATATAAGCTAGACTTCCTAGCGAGAGTATCCACGAGTCTAAGTACTTAAGTGCTATCTCCTTGTCCTCCTCTGTAAGGGGACCCTCTACCTTCTCCACGACCGATAAAGCTGCCATTATATGGGAGAATGCTTCGCCCCCTACGGAATACCTGATCCCTCCTGGAGTTGTATTAACTGAGTCTAAGCTCAATATTCATACACCCATAATGTCTCTATTACCCTATCTAGAGTGCTTAAGGGGTGATCCTCGTAATACGATAGGGCATAAGGATCGCTTTTCCTGAAAGAGTGTGAGATAGAGAGAGAGGTATTAAGCTGATATCCGTGGCTCAAGTTTATAAGCAGTCAATATCAGAATGAGGAGGTTTAAGGGGGAGTAAACGCTTAGTGAAAAGGATATGCACTCTCTACTTTTCTGGATCATAATTCACTAACCATGTCAATGACCCCCATTTAAGGGGGCTGGACTGTGGGTAGGAGTTTACAAAAATTGGGGGTTGAGGGGGCGTAAAGCCTCAGGGCGGGGGTGGATGGCCCCCAATTTAAATACTTCTTTTTTCAAATATCTTTGATGGCTAGGAGGGTTAAAGCGATCAGCGCCTGTTTCCATGGAGATCGCCCTCTCCGAACCCCTCCTAGCCCTCGTTAATAACTACGTGAGGGCAATACGTTTCACCCTATTTCGGTTGAAGGA
>Ga0208662_100042_pt1 | contig 61408 bp, 74 predicted proteins | sample OSPB_host_MetaG_FD_187136 | JGI IMG/M metagenome (GOLD analysis project Ga0208662, IMG submission 187136) | Hot spring microbial mat communities from Yellowstone National Park, Wyoming, USA - OSPB_host_MetaG (SPAdes) (version 2) | ecosystem: Environmental > Aquatic > Thermal springs > Hot... | reverse complement strand
GAATTGAACCGCCTAAGGGTATTTTGTTGTTTGGTCCTCCTGGTACTGGTAAGACTATGCTTGCTAAGGCTGTTGCTACTGAGAGTGGGGCTAATTTTATTGCTGTTCGTGGCCCGGAGATTTTGTCTAAGTGGGTTGGTGAGAGTGAGAAGGCAATTAGGGAGATTTTCAGAAAGGCTAGGCAAGCAGCACCAACAGTAATATTCTTTGACGAAATAGACGCAATAGCACCAATGAGAGGATTATCTGTAGACAGTGGAGTTACTGAAAGGATTGTAAATCAATTACTTGCTGAAATGGATGGAATTGAGAAATTAGAGAACGTGGTTGTTATTGCTGCTACTAATAGGCCGGATATTTTGGATCCTGCTTTGCTTAGGCCCGGTAGGTTTGATAGGCTTATTTACGTTCCCCCACCGGATAAGAGTGCTAGGGTTGAGATTTTAAAGGTTCATACTAGGAGTGTTCCTTTAGCGGAAGACGTTTCCTTAGAGGAAATTGCTGAAAAAACTGAAGGATATACTGGAGCAGACTTAGCCGCATTAGTACGAGAGGCTACTTTAAGGGCTATAAGAGAGCAGATGACCGATTGTATGAAGAAAGCGGACGAAAGTTGTAAGAAATTTGATACTGAGTGTAAAGATAAGGTGATTAAAGAGTGTATGAACGGAAAGGGAGTATTAGTAGAAAAGAAGCACTTTGAGTTTGCGTTAAAGAAAGCAAAACCATCAGTGACTGCTGATATGATTCAGTTTTATCAGAGTTGGGTAGAGAAGGCAAGGCAGCAACTACCTAGGGCCAATTTGAAGCCTAGCACCTTTACGTGAAAAAGATGTGGAGAGAGCTTCCATTACATTACATTATTTTAGAGAGATTAAGAAAGAGAAATGCTCCAATAACTGATCAGGACTTATATAATGAAGTGAAAAAAGTAGTAGATTATGAAATTCCTTTTTCTGATTTTTTGAAAGCGTTAATGAAGCTTGAGATGAGGGGTTATATTACAGTTACGTTAATAAAGGAGAACGTTAGAATGATTACTTATATAGGTGAGAAGGAATCGGAGTAGATTTAGCTGACTTAGTTGCTGAAGTTAAGCGGGAAGCTAGTTTCACTGAGCTGAAAGGTAAAAAAATTAGTATTGATGCCTATAATGCATTGTATCAATTTCTTGCAGCAATAAGGCAACCAGATGGAACTCCTTTAATGGATTCTCAAGGGAGAGTGACTAGCCATCTTAATGGCCTATTCTATAGAACAATAGCTATTATGGAGGAGGGCGTTATTCCAATTTTTGTCTTTGATGGGAAACCGCCAGAACAAAAAGCAGAAGAATTAGAGAGAAGAAGAAAGATTAAAGAGGAAGCTGAAAAGAAATTAGAGAAAATTAAAGAGGAAGGAGCTGAAGTAAAAGAGTTAAGAAAGTACTCTCAGATGGCCATTAGGTTAACTAATGAGATGGCTAAGGAGAGTAAGGAGTTACTTGATTTAATGGGAATTCCAACTATACAAGCTCCTGGAGAAGGTGAGGCAGAAGCAGCATATGTTAACTCCTTAGGTTTAAGCTGGGCTGCTGGAAGTCAAGATTATGACTCATTACTTTTTGGAGCTAAAAGACTCGTAAGAAACTTAACATTAACTGGGAAGAGGAAGTTACCGGGAAAGGACGTGTATGTCGAAATTAAACCGGAAATAATTGAACTTGATCAGTTGCTTAAAAAGTTAGGAATAACAAGAGAGCAACTGATTGATATTGCAATACTTATTGGCACAGACTATAATCCAGACGGTGTAAAAGGAGTAGGTATAAAAACCGCTTATAGGTTAATTAAACGTTATGGTAAAATAGAAAATGCAGTAGAAAAAGGTGAAATATCGAAACAGAAAATTACGTTTAATATAGATGAGATAAGGAATTTATTTTTAAAACCAAATGTAATAGAGCCAAAAGAACCATTAGAGCTTAAAGATTGTGATGAGAAAGGAATAATAGAGCTACTAGTTAAAACTCACGATTTTAATGAAGAAAGAGTAAGAAACGCTATAGAGAGGTTGAAGAAGTCAAAAAGAGAAGCTAAAGGAGCGGAAAGGCAAACGGGATTAGATCAATGGTTTTAAACAAGGTTAGTTGAGTTTAAATTTAATAGAATAATAATATTAGTAGTGACAAACTCATCCAATTACTTACCGATATTTATTAACGTAAAAGGATTAAAAGTGCTAGTAGTGGGTGGGGGGCTGGTAGGAAGTAGAAGAGCGATAAAATTAGCTAAAGCTGGAGCTGATGTTACTGTAATAAGTTTAGAGTTTTCCAAGGAGTTGGAAAGTCTGAAAGACTCTTTAAATATCAAGACTATGAAGTCTGATGCCAAAGAATTAAATAAAGAATTCCTATCACAATTCGATTTAATTTTTGCGTGTACTAATAACGTTAAAATTAACAATCAGATATGTGAGATGGCCAGGTCATTGGGGAAATTGTGTAACAACACGTTAGATGCTAATTTATCTTCATTTATTTTACCCATATACTATGAGGATGAAGATTTCGGTATAGCAGTAACTACTTTTGGTAAATCAAGTTTAGTGGCTGAGCTTATTTTAAACATGATAAGAGAGAAAGTTATTACGACTGACGTAAAGAATTTAGTAAGAGTTATGGGAGATGTAAAAGCTATTCTAAAGAATAAAATAAATGATCCGAAAATAAGACATTCAATGTATTTAACAATATTTAATGACAAGATTTTTTCTCAATATATTTACTCTAATAACCTAGATTTAGCTTTAAAAAGGGCGGAGGAGATCATAAATGGCTATACCAAATGAGATTTTAAATATTAATAATTATCATGCAATTGTCTATACTTATAAAACTGTTGGTATAAGCAAGTTATATGAGCATTATATTGCTGATGAAGAGTTAAAACTATTAAAAGAAGATGGAGTTGAGCTATGTGTAATTCAAACATGTAATAGAGTAGAAGCATATCTATATTCAACACAAGAAGAGTTAGAACGATTTTTGAAAAGGCTTGATAATGCTCATAAGAAGCCTATTTCTAATGAAGCAATAATATTACACGGAAGAGATGCTATTAAACATTTGTTTGAAGTATCCTCTGGAATTGATTCTTTAGCAATCGGAGAATATGAAATTTTAGGTCAAATTAGAGAATCATTAGGAAAATGTAAGAAATTAAATTTATCGGGGCAAGCACTAGATTTCTTATTTAATGAAGCGTTAAAAGTAGGTAGAGAGGTTAGGCTAAAGACTCAAATTTCTAGGGGCAAAACTGGAGTTTACGCTTTGGCTATAGATTACGCTGTAAAGAGATTCGGTTCTTTGAAAGGTGTGAAAATTGCTATAGTTGGTGCAGGAGAAATAGGTAATAAATTAGCTTTAATGCTTAAAAACGAGGGTGCTGATGATGTTACTATATTTAATAGAACCTATGAGAAGGCGTTAAATCTAGCTAATAAATACGGGTTTAAAGCTAGAGTACTCAATTTCGATGAAGTCAATGAGTATGATTTAGTCTTTGTGGCTGTCTATTATGATAAGAAAGTAAAACTTGAAAAACCAAAATTAGTAATAGACTTATCAGTCCCTCAGATAGTAGAGGGTAATAATACAGTCACACTTGAAGATTTGAAGGCATTATCAAATCTGGTAGTAGAAAAGAAAAGAGAAGAAATAAATAAGGTTAATGATTTGATACTATCAAGTTTAGAGAAGTTTGAAAAAGATGTAGAAAGTTTCAACGTTAATCGTATAATTTCTAGGGTTATGAGCAGAGTTGAAAGGATATTAGAAGAAGAGATAGATGAAGCCTATAAAGAGTTAACAAAGCAAAGCACAGATGAAGATTATATTAAGGAAGTTTTACATAAGATGGGTAATTCTTTGATTAAAAAGATATTCTCTCCTTTATTTAATGAGATAAGAAGAAACCGTAATAATCACGAGTACTTAGATTATATAGTAAAGGTGTTTGGTGATGGTGAACTTTCCGACCTTAAGGCCAAGGAGACTAAGGAGTAATAAAATAATAAGGGATTTAGTAGCACAGACATCATTATCTACCAATAACCTTGTTCTCCCAATATTTGTTAAAATGGGTATTAATGAACCCGAAAAAATTGAAAGCATGCCAGGTGTTTACAGATATCCTCTTAATGATCATTTAATAAAATATGTTGAAGCGTCGTACGAAAAGGGTATAAGGTCTTTTATTCTTTTTGGAATTCCAGACTATAAAGACGATTTTGCCTCTTCAGCGTATGCAAAAGATGGGGTAATTCAAAGGGCTTTAAGATTGCTAAGAGGAACATTTGGTGATAAAATATTGTTAATAACCGATGAGTGCACGGATGAATATACTTCTCATGGGCATTGTGGTATAGTTATTCAAAAAGACGGAAAATATTGTGTGGATAATGATGAGAGTTTAGTAGTTCACGCTAAAATAGCTGTTAGTCAAGCAGAGGCTGGTGCAGATATCATTGCCCCCTCATCTATGATGGATGGTGTAGTTGGGGCTATAAGGAGGGCACTAGATGAAGCTGGTTTTAAGGATGTAGGAATAATGTCTTACAGTGTTAAGTATGCTTCCACTTTTTATTCTCCATTTAGAGAAGCAGCGTACTCTAAACCTGCATTCGGTGATAGAAGGGGTTACCAAATGGACCCCAGAAATAATTATGAGGCTATTAAAGAGGCAAGACTGGATATTGAAGAAGGTGCAGATATTTTAATGGTTAAACCGGCTCATACTTATTTGGATATTATAAGGCTTGTGAAAACATACTTCCCAGAGTATCCCTTAGCTGCTTATCACGTGAGTGGGGAATATAGTATGATTAAAGCTGCAGCACTTAATGGATGGATTAACGAAAAGATTGCAGTTCTTGAGATTACTACAGCAATCAAGAGGGCTGGTGCGGATATAATAATAACTTATTATGCAAATCAGTTAGCAGACTGGTTAAAAGAAGGTGTGCCATTTTGAGTGAGCAGTACTGGAAAGAGGCTCTAACACTTTTTGCTGGAGGAGTAAACAGTCCAGTTAGAGCCGCGGTAAAGCCCTACCCCTTTTATGTCGTTAAAGCTAAAGGGGCTTATCTATATACTGCTGACGGTAAAGAGCTAATAGATTATGTGTTAGGGTATGGTCCGTTAATTTTAGGACACAGAAATGAGTATGTGATGAATAGGGTAATTGAACAGCTAGAGAATGGTTGGCTTTATGGAACACCAAGTCCAGTGGAGATTAAATTAGCTGAAAAGATTAGGTCTCATATACCTTCAGCTGAAAAGATTAGATTCGTAAATAGCGGGACAGAGGCTACTATGTTAGCATTAAGGTTAGCCAGAGGTTATACTAATAGGGACAAAATATTGAAGTTTAGTGGTAATTATCATGGTGCTCACGATTATGGCTTAATTGAAGCTGGGAGTGCTGCAAGTGAATACAATGTTTCTACTTCTGCGGGTGTTCCGTCTACAATTCTGAATACTGTCGTAGTGTGTGAATATAATGATCTCTATTGCGTTGAAAAGTTTTTACGTAAGGAAGACATTGCCGGTGTTATAGTCGAGCCTGTAATGGGCAATATGGGTGTCATCTTACCAGAAAAAGGCTTTTTAGAAGGTTTAAGGGAACTTACGAGAGATTACGGTTCATTACTAATTTTTGATGAAGTTATAACCGGATTTAGAGTGAGCTTAAGTGGGGCTCAAGGTTATTTTAAAGTAATTCCGGATCTTACTACGTTAGGTAAGATAATTGGTGGAGGTTTTCCAATTGGTGCAGTAGCTGGCAAAAAAGAGATTTTAGATAATCTGACACCCGCAGGTAAGGTTTTCAATGCCGGTACATTTAACGCAAATCCAGTATCAATGACCGCGGGCCTGGCTACAATTGAAGTATTAGAAAGGGAAAATGTAATAGATATTGCTAATAAAGCTAGCAGAGAAATTGTTCAAGAGTTAAGTAAATTGCTTGAAGGAAAAGATGTTCAATATACACTAAATAGTATAGCAAGTATGTTTCAAGTTTTTGTTGGTGTTAAGGAGGTTAAGAATGCTAGCCAAGCTAAATTGGCAAATAAAGAGTACTATATTAAACTTCACGAGCAACTACTTAAAGAAGGAGTTTTCATACCTCCTAGTCAGTATGAGACAATATTTACATCCTATTCTCATAATGATGAGATAGTTAATATTACATTGGAGAAACTGAGAAAAGTGGTAAGTGAATTATGAAAGTTAGAATTGCTGCAAGAGGAAGTAAGTTAAGCCGAATTCAAGTGACGAAAGTAGAGGAGAGGCTAAAGAAATTTGGATTAGAAACTGAATTTATTGAGGTAAAGACTAAGGCTGACTTATTTCAAAACAAACCATTAAGTGAATTGGGTAAGGGTGTATTTGAAAAAGAAGTTAACGAGTACGTAATTCAAAATAGGGCAGACCTCGCTGTTCATAGTATGAAAGATTTATTAAGTGAATTACCTAAAGGGTTAGAGATCCTTGCTGTCCTTCCGAGAGATCCCCCTTACGATGTATTTATCTCTAATAAAAATCTTTTTGATACAGAAACTAAAAGCATTATAGGTACAAGTAGCATTAGAAGAAAAAATCTCATATCTTTCTATAGGAAGGATTTAATTATAAAAGATCTAAGGGGTAACGTAGACACACGTATAAATAAGTATCTTAAAGGTGAGTATAATGCTATAGTGCTAGCCGAGGCTTCGATTATCAGATTAGGGCTTCATGTGAGTCATTTTAGGTTAGATCCCTTACTAATAACCCCAGAAGCAAATCAAGGCATTATAGCAGTAGTTGGTAAAAATGATAATTACGAGCTGAAAAAGGTTTTGAGTGAGATAAACGACGAGCATACTTTTGAAGAAGCTATTGCAGAAAGGTCAGCTATAAGTGTTGTTGGTGGGGGTTGTCATTCGCCAGTAGGTGTACTTGTGGAAAAGATCGATGAAAATGAATTTTATGGTATTATTACATACTCTGATGGTAAGAAGAAATTAACTGTTTCTGGTTACTATAAAGGTTTTCCTAATGAGGTAGGAACTAGATTAGGTAAGGATTTGTTAAAGGAGATGAAAAATGAAGGTATTGTTCCTTAGACCGGAAGGCTCAGAAGTTCCTAGAATCAATGGCGTTGAGGTCATAAATTTACCGCTTTTTAAGATTAGATGCATCGAGTACTACTTGCCTGAAAGTTTTGATGGCATAGGCTTTGCCAGCGTTAATGCAGTTAAATGTTTTAAAGACTTTGATAAGATCAAAGGTAAGAAAATATATGCGGTAGGTAGTTCTACTGCTAAATTATTATCCGATCTAGGGTTTAACCCAATAGTCCCAGAAGAATACACCGTGAATAATATGGTAGATAAAATGATAAAAGATGGAATAAAAAATATTTTAGTTGTGAGGAGCAAGGAAGGCATTTCAGATTTATTAGGAGTTACTCAAATAGCTGATTACGAATTGGAATTAATTAAACATAATTTAGATACTGTTATAAAAATTCTTGAAAATTGTGAAATAGATTATGTTATTGTCACTAGTTCATCTATTGGATCGTTGATTAAAGATCATTTAAAGCCTTGTGTTAAAGTTATAAGTATAGGCCCCATTGCGAGTAAGGCTTTAAAGGGAGTTAATAATTTATATGAAGCTAAACAACATGATATGGAAGGAATTTTAAAATTATTAAGTAGCCTTATGAGGGATTATAATGGATGAGACTAATATAAGAGAAGTTGTTTTGAAAATCTTGAGAGAGAGAATAGGGAACATTAAGGAAAATTCTTTAGAGATAAAATTTATTCAAACATTTAAAGATAAATATGATATTTATGGTAAGTTTGAAAACAATGAAGGATTCTTTGAGTTTACGATAATATTAGAAGATAATAAGCTAAGACGCTTTCATGTAAATATGATCATGCCTAAAAACGTAAAGAGCGAAATTGAGAACAAGGTAAAGATCAAGGATTAGGGATAAGATTTGAGGACACTACTGATAGTAATAGATGGAATGGCATATAGCTTAATTGAAAAAATCAAAGATAAATTACCTACTATTAATTCTCTGATTAAAGAGGGATTTTATGGTAGGCTAGAGTCAGTATTTCCCGCACTAACTCCAGTCGCTCTTGCTTCTTTAATAACTGGAAATTCTCCTAAAACTAACGGTGTTGTAGCGCCTAAAATTTTTGTAAGAGGAAAATCTTTATCAAATAATATTTCTGCTTATACCAGTGATGCTTTAAAGAGTGAACCTTTATGGGCTTATTTGGCTAAGAGTGGATTTTCGGTTGTTGTAACTTCTTATCCTCAAGCATTACCAGACAAATGGAAGTTAAGTAATTTGATTCTCTTTGATCCTTATAAAAGTAAGATTAAGAAATGTAGTGAAGGGAAAGCGATAAAAGTTGGTGAAAATAAGCTTTTTGGAAAAACGTGGTTAGTGGAAAAAGAAAACTCTGATGAATATCGGATCTTTTATCCTTCGTCAAATGGTGAAGAGGAAATAAAACTGACTGTAAATGAATGGAGTAATCCTATTTTGGTGTCTGCAAGATGCGGTAAAGAGGAAATTTTAGGAGTTACCTTTCTTCATGCGAGAAAAGATGACATTTACGTTGCTCCAATAAGTTATAATAATAAGAAATGGGGAAACAATGAGAAATTAATAGAGCAAGTATGGAATGAAGTGTCTTTAAAATATGGTATGTTAACGGATGGAGATTATCTCTCTTTAAACAAGGGTATAATAGATTTTGAAGAGTATATAAAGACTGTCAATTTAACATATAGCTTCTTTTCAAATTATGTGAAATTCATGCTAGAAAAGACAGCTTGGGATTTTGCTATTACATATTTACCAATAGTAGACAATTTACAGCATTTGCTTTATGGCATAAATGATGAGAAGTCTTTAAAATATATAATTAATGGTTATCTAATGGCTGATGAGTTTATAAGATCGCAGTTACATTTCGCAGATGTTGTATTTATTGTTTCAGATCACGGGATAGAAAGGATAAAAAAACGTGTCTTTATTAACAAGTTCTTAGAAAAAATTAATCTTCTAAAACTTAATGATAACAATGAAATAGATTGGTCTAAGACTAAAGCGTTCTATGGTGGTGGCGGGTTAATAAGGATTAATTTGAAGGGGAGAGAAGAAAAGGGGATTGTAACCAATAAAGAGTTTCCAAAACTTATAAGATATATACTTAAACACCTAGAGGATTTCACTGATAACGGAGAAAAAATATTTACATCTATATTTGCAAGTGAAACCCCGGCTGGGGATAGAGAAGGTGACATAAAGATCATGGGTATAAAATATCTTTATGGTATAAGCGGTGCTGTAAAGAAGGATTTAGATACTATAGAGGAAGTAATACCATATAAAACTGTGACAGGTGAGCATGGATACTTCAGGCGTGATGACTTATATGGGATAATCATAGTATATTTCAAAGACTTAAAATTAAAGAGAAGTAAACCAATAAATGCTAGAATAATTGATGTAGCACCTACAATATTAAAATTATACAATATAAATAGTGTTAAAATGGAAGGGGCACCAATATATGATTTGATAAAGGCGTATGAGTATTCCGACAGTAATAGGCAAAAAAAGTAGGAGTTTATTAGGCTTAAGCTATGACGAATACGGAATGCCTTATGTTATTCAAATTAATGAAAAAGGGGAAAGGATTTATGCTTTTAATTCCTCCTTTGAATCTAATTTTCACATAAGACTGTCACAAAGACTTCTCCATGAGAATAAACTTTTAAGAAATCCCTTTATTTTACAATTACTTCCCCAATTCCAAAAATTACCTTCAAAATACAAGAAATCTACTGATAAAAATATAGAGAAAATAAATGTGAAAAGGCTCATTATAGGGGCTGGAACTTCAGCTATAGCTAGTATATCTCAAGGCTCATTAGCCATAGGATTTGATATTTTAGGTGACATAATATACGATGATAGTCCTTCAGCTTATGTTAAGAAGGTTGAATTAGTAAGGGTATTAAAAGATGAAATTAAACAGAATAGTAACAGAATTATAAACGGTTTATTTATCGGTAAATTCGATGAGGGCTTACTATTTGAATTAAGTAATAAATTCCTTTTAGTTAATGCAGAAGAAATCGTTATTTCTGCCGGTGGTAGGACGTTAAAGCCGTTTTTTAAAAATAATACACTTCCCGGAATAGTCTCGAGAGAATTCTTCTTAAAAAGACTTAAAAATAGTTATAAAAATTCAAAAGTAGTTGTTTTAGGTTTTAATGATCTAGCAGTTAAGACAGCATTAAATACTCAAAATGCTATAATTTTGCACCCTAAAGGAGTCCCTCTTTTAATATCTAAGTTTTATAAGGAAATATTAAATGAACGAGGAATAGAAACTATTAATGCTTTAATTGAAGACGTAAAAAGGAATGGGGATAAAATAATAATTACCACAAATAACGGAGATGTTATTGAGGCTAAACTAATAGTATTCTCTGTAGCTAAACAACCCAGAATAGAAGTTACATACAATTTAGGTTTAGATTACATTTACTCAGAAGAATATCACATATATGTTCCTTACACTGATGAGATAGGAAGAAGTGGCAATACTTATGTTACGGGTGGAATGAGAGGTATAATTGATGAATACTTGAGTTATCTAAGTGGTAAAGCCAGTAAGGGTGAGAGAGTTGATGAGTTTTTAAAACTATTAAAGGGAGATCAAGTTTCTACTACTTTTTCGTTCTCTCCATACTATTATGGAAATGGCGGAATAGTTTGTGAATGTGAGGAGGTATATCTTGACGACATAAAATATGCGATGTCACTAATAAATGACGCAACTATTGAAGATATTAAAAGATTAACCGGTTTAGGTACTGGGGAGTGCCAAGGAAAAGCATGCACTGCGAGTCTAGGAGATCTCATTAAATCTCATAAACTGATATCATATAGATCTCCCCTCTATCCGGTGATAATATGATTATAATAGTTGGTGCTGGTGCTCACGGTTTAAGTTTAGCATATCATCTAAAAAAGAAAGGGATTAACGACGTTACGATTATCGAAATGAAAAGAATAGGATATGGTTCGAGCAGTAGAAATGCTGCCCGTTTTAGGTATCATTTTAAAAGCAAAGAGAACATTAATTTTGCGTTGAAGGCTATTCCTTATTTACTTGAGCAAACTAAAGAACTGCCCTTAAATTCTTTCGTCTATAAATCCGGTTATTTATGGGTCTTAAAGGACGAGAAAAACTATAAGGTTTTATCCAGTTTAGATTCTTTATGGAAAGGTTTTGGAATAGGAGGAAAATTTGTTAATTGTAGGGATTTTTATTTTCTAAATATAGACTCTGATTGCTATTTAGCACCTCAAGATGGTGCATTTCATCATGATTATTTGCTTTATAGTTACTATATCGAGACTAAAGGCTATAAGTTTATATTTGACACAGTAGAAAAGGTAGTTGTAGAGAGCGGTAAAGTTAAGGGCGTAAAACTATCTACCGGGTCTATTATAAGTGGGGATACAGTAGTTATAACAGCTGGAGCGTGGAGTAATGAGATCTTAAAGAGATCTAACGTTTTAGAAGTCCCTATATACCCGGAAAAGAAAGAGATATTCATAACTGAGCCAATTAAGTTTATGATAAAGCCTTTAGTAATAGATGAGAGTGATGAAGTATATTTTTCTCAAACTCTTAAAGGCGAGATAATTGGTGGTATGAGTTATGAAAGAGAAAGGGGGTTTCTACCGTTTTCAAATTCATTTAATGAAATTGTGAGATTTTCTAAAGCTATTAAGTCTTTAGTTAAAGATATTGAGGGAATCGGTATTTTAAGAGGATGGAGTGGATATTACGAAATGACTCCAGATAGCTCTCATATTATGGGTTATTATAATGAATGGCCAGAAGGTCTCTATATAGATGCTGGGTATAGTGGGCATGGTATGATGTTTGCCCCTCATTCTGGCAAACTAATGGCTGATCTAATAGTTGATGGTATTATATCTGAAGAGGTCAAAGTTTTTTCCCCAGAAAGATTTAGAGAAAATAGATTAATTAACGAGAATTTAGTGATATGATCTAGGCATAACCATAACTTTCTTTTTGCTATCTATCTTTTTCATATATTCTGCGAATTCAAAAGCATATTTACTTCTACTTGCGTCTGGTACTATTATATCAGCCGTTGAATTTTCAACGTAATAGATTATATCCTCGAAGTCAGCATGGCTACTTATACCGAGAATATACGATTTTTCATCTATCCTTTTTATGAATTCTTTTATAGTCCAGCCATCTAAAAGGAAGTTAAAATGTAACTTGTCCCTATTTTTGAAGCTACTGGCATGTTTAAATTCTACATACCAAGAATCCTTTATAATTTCTTTTCCTTCCTTACTATTTTTGCTGAAAACATCGGTTATTTTCTCTCCGTATTTTATCGCAATCTTAGTTAATTCTTCAACCTTTCCATCTACTATAAAAGGTGCAATAACTCCATTTCCTCTAAGTATCTTCATAACCTCTTGTAATTTACCATAATACGCATAAATTACTACTGGGCCTTTAATTAGAGCATCTGCGATGTAATCAGTAAATAACATTTCCGCTTCATTCTTATAAGGCCTTATGTGGTTTGGACTTCCGTAAGTTACATCTATTACTAAGACATCAGAATTTATTATTGGAGTAGTTTTACCCGGATTCTTGAAATCCCCAGTATATGCTAAAGTTAAGTCATCGCTTTTTACTATCACTTGTGAGGCCCCCATAATATGGTCAGCCTTTTCTAAAACTATTTTTTCACCAAGTAGTTCTACTTGTGTACTATATTCTAAATCCAGCCTCTTATGTTTGGGTACGGTATATCCTAATACGTTCATGGAATCTAAAGTAATTGGCGTTCCTATAATACTACTGCACTCCCTAAGGCTTTTTTCAATATCAATAACATGATCTGAATGAAAATGTGTTACAACCCTAAATAGCCTTCTCTCATGACCATCTACAGTGAAATTTTTACCTAAAAGTATTGCATGTCTTTCAGTTATTAAAAACACAAAATAAAAATTACGTTAATAGTATTTGAAGTTTAGTTAAATAGTACGCAACGCCTTTACGCAGTTTCACTCTCCTGGCTTTCTTCTTTCTTATGTAGCTTCATCTTATACATTTCCAAAATCTCATGTGGAGTTGTTGCGTCCTCAACGCTTTTATCGTCTCTCCATCTTATAAATCTCGGGAATCTTATAGATAAGCCAGCGTCCTTGCTAACTTCACCTTTACAACAAGTATGCTGTGGTGATAATGTTATTTCCGCACCAATTATTTCAGCAACATACTTAGGCTGTACCCAAATATCTGGTTCCATTTCGGATATAACTCTTGGGTCTTTTAGTGGTGTTCTTATTTCCATGAGTTTTTTCTGCAATTCATCAAGTTCCTCATCACTAAAACCAGACGCTACCTTACACACGGTATAGAAAGTATCAGTGTCTGGGTCGTAGGCTGCCATTAATAATGAGCTTAGCTTTCCTCCTCTCTTACCTCTGCCATAAAAAGCTCCTACAACCACTAGGTCAACACTGTCCGCCATTTCGCTCTGGTAATCTCTCTTTAGTTTTATCCATAGAAATCCTCTAGCACCAGCCTGGTAAATAGAATCTTTAGATACTGATTTAACCATAACTCCTTCAGCACCTTCAGAGATAGCTTGGTAGAAATAGTCCGTGAGTTCTCTAACGTTATTAGTATAAATGTGATGTGCGATATGTAATTTATCGTTAGCTTTTATTATTTCTTCTAGTTTTTTCCTCCTCTCAGGTAGGGGTTTTACAGTATAATCTTCACCTTCATAGTACATCAAATCAAATAAGTAGACATTTACGGGGTATTCCTTTATCGCTACATTTATATCGTTCTTCCTTTTTCTGTGCATTAATTCTTGAAAAGGTCTGATTTCACCGCTTTCAGGATCTATGGCTACTATTTCTCCTTCGATTATGACCTCGTTAGCATTTATATAATCCTTTACATACTCAACTACGTCTGGGTATTGTTTACTTATATTCTCTAATCTTCTAGAGAATATAAATACCTTCTCACCCTTTTTATGAATCTGTGCTCTCTCACCATCATATTTATAATCAACTAAGGCAGTCCCACCAACCTTTGCTAAAATTTCTGTGGGGTCGTTTAAACGCTCGGCTAGCATTGGTCTAATTGGGATTCCCACTTCTGGCTTTATGTTCTTTATAGCTTCTATTCCTTGTTCGGCCAATATTTTAGCAATATTACCTAAGTCTGCACGTAAGTTATATGCCCTTTCTACTAAAGGCCTAGCAGTAGCACCTCCTCCGAAAGCTATTGCTAGAGCATCTAATATTGTTGCGTCACCAATTCCTACTCTTAGTCTACCGTCGATAAACCTAATGATATACTTAGCTTCTAACGGTGTGGCCTTTTTTAATAACCCAGCTAAAGATCTGATTTTAATATCTCTACTACCTTCTCCCTCGGCCATTGCAATTTTAGTTAGGGAATCATAAACTTCCTCAACAGTTAATCCTTCCTTATTAGACGTTCCTAGAAACGAAAATATTGAACCAGATTTAGACGAAGTTTGTTTAAGTTTTGTTACTACATCACCTAAGTCCCCAAGGACTTTTAGTTGGTTTTCGACTATGTCCTCCTTTACGTTAGTTGCAATTGAAATGGCCTTTATCATTAACTTTTCCCCTATTCCGATTTCTGGATTACCTAAGAAGTCTGGCCATAATTTACCTTGAATAATGTAAACAACCTTATCTATCACATTTTTATCGGATTTTTTGAATAAATCTGTTAGTAACGCAGTTAATTGAATTCTCGAACTAATTTTTTCTAGCTTATCAAAGTAGTCGGCAATTAGTTTAAACTCCATAAATAAATATTATTAAACAATAGTAAAAAAGGATGATGACAACCCGGCAAGCCGGAAAAGGTGAAGAATCAGAGTTACTCTGACTTAGTATTATGTGCTGTTTAATAAATAAGAGTAATGAGGAGAATATTTTCTCATGATATTAGGAGACCGTGATTTAAAGTATTACTTGGAAAAGGGTTGGATAATAATTGACCCATTAAAAGAAGACACTATAAGGGAGAACGGTGTAGATTTAAGGGTTGGCGAAGAAATAGCTAGGTTTATAAATACGGATAAAGTCTTTGACCCAGATAACCCCGATTACTCCTTCTTCAAAATAGAGAAAGGAGATGAGTTCATTATACACCCTTACGAACACGTACTCCTAGTCACTGAGGAATACATTAAACTCCCAAACGACATAATGGCATTCGTAAACCTACGCTCATCATTTGCAAGGCTGGGGCTATTTATCCCGCCAACTATTGTGGATGCTGGGTTCGAGGGGCAATTAACAATAGAAGTGGTGGGGTCATCATTTCCAGTAAAATTGAAGAGGGGGACAAGGTTCCTCCACTTAATATTTGCCAGAACATTAACACCAGTAGAACATCCCTATAAGGGTAAATATCAGAGACAAACTGGCGTTACTGTTCCAAAGTTTAAATAAGTGGTTTCCACCCTTTTAGTTCCGCATCAAAGATAATTATCCCGTCGCTAACTAATTTCTTAAATAACTTAGCTTGTTTTGGATCCAGCTTACTAGCTGCTTCTTCTTGGTCAGAAGTATGAATTTCTTGAACTTTTTTCTTAAATTCATCTAAAAATTGAGGATCTATGGCGATTCTTTCTCTCTCAGTATATATTATTCTTGCCCCTTCATGTTCTAGCTTATTAAAGAAAGCGTCTGGATCTTTTAATTTTAGCTCTGATTCGTACACAGCGCCTTGTTCTTTTAAGATATCTATAGCGGTCTTTTTGGTTTTAGTTTCTTGTTGTCGTTTAATCTTAGTCTCTTCTTGTGGTGGTTGTTGTTTTTGCCCTTTCTTAATTTCTTCAAGCTCCTCTATTTTTTCTGTTAATTCAGCGATTTTTTTCTTTAAATCCTCTATTTGAGAAGTAAAAGGATTAATATAATCCATTAGTTTTTTCTCCACCTTATTACTTATTTGTAATAATATATCTTCAGATAGTTTAGTAGTTGTAGGAGTACTGTTATTGCTTTCCTCTCCGAGCAATACAGCCCTTATGTATTCTGATAATAAAACGTAGCCTTCCTTCTTGGCCCTCTCTTCTAGTAATTTGTACTCGTCATCTGATAATTTAATAGAAATAATCTTTACCATTGTAAAAAAGTTCAACTGGTATAGTAAAAAAATTTTGCTAAAATGAGTTATGAGATAGGCTTATCTGATTGCTTCTCAAGTATTGAATTAATGAAGTTCTCCTCATAAGGTACTCCTATGAACTCTACAGAACCATTTATAGCTACTGTAGGTACTGACATTACCTGGTACTTCTCCGCTATATCTTGGTTTTCGTAAGCCTCAACTACATCAGAGATTACATTGCATTTGCCCGCTTTACATGCTTCGTAAGCTACCATGTGAGCCATTAAAGCAGCATATGGACAATAGGGACAAGAAGGTGTTACAACTGTTTCTATCTTTACGAAACCGCTTAACTTCTCTTTTATTGCTTTTATCGTCTCCTGGCTTAATCCACTTTCGCCTAACGATAATCTTACGGTAGTCTCTACTAAAGCTCTTATTTCTTCACCCAATGGTGCTCCAGTCCACCTTAAGTTTCCATTAATGAAAGCTACTGTGGGAACTCTTTCAACTCTAAAGTTCTTAAACTCATTTAAATGTTTTGGGTTAGATTTATCAAATACGTGGACTTTGATTAAACTACCATTAGAATCACTGGGTGCGGAATCTCTCATAAATTCTATGAATTTCTTAGTTACTTCACAATAATGACAGTGAGGGTCTTTTGAATCGATAAATACGTAAATGTCTACGGGGTTTTTCATATCCTTTAATGCATCTTGTAATGCTTGTTTAACTTCATCTGTGAAAAGTTCTGCAAATTCTTCTTCCATTCTTTCCCACGCTACTTATTATCATTTAAATGGCCAATTAAAAAAGTAACTACTGAAAATTCAAAAATTCCTCCTTTTTACATTTAATTTGGTTAGGTCTTAAAACAAGTATATTTTCTGAATTTGGAGAAATTTCTCTGAATATTATACCTTGAAACTTCTTTATTTTAACCTTATTACTGAGCCAACAATCTGGTGCTAAACCGGCTTTAATGCAAGTCTCTGCTAAAAAAGTTTCCTCATCCCAACAATACTCCATTGGCACTTGTGGTAATAATAATCCGCTATACATAATACCATATTCTACTATAAGTCCGTCCTCGCCCACCTTAATATACTTCGGTAAATCCCATCTGTTATTAACATTGATCTCTTGAGGTTTTGTGAGCACAGTAACTTCAATTATTATTTCATCTATTTCATGTTTACTTAAGGGCGGAAATCTCGGGTCAGAAAAAGCTGCTGCTACTGAAGCCTTAGAAACGATCTCTTTAAGTGGTGCTACCGCTTCAACGTAACCTATGCATCCCCTCAGGGTTGTGGTATTACCAGAAATTTTTTCCAGAGTAACGAATGCTAACCCTTTTTTGTTAAGAATTGGGTTATTATATTTATTCAAATCTAACTTTGCTAATCCAAATTTTTGATAAATAGACTCTCTGGCTATTTTTACCAGATCTTTACCTATGTTTTCGTCAAGTTCTTGTATTGTTACTAACTGTTCTAGGCTCATTAATTTTAATCTTGCTTTTAGCTCTAATAAGTATATTCTCCATTGTCCTCCAATGCGCTCCCTTCCAGTATTTCTTTCCGCACTTGCTACATTCCCATAAGTTATCATCAATTTTTCTTAATATACCATTACAAACTGAGCATCTAGAGAAATTAGGATCTAAAGTTAAATCTAGATTATACTTTAAAGCGAGCCTTGCTAGCATATCCTCTATCTCAGTCCCCGGAATTATGTAAAAACACTCCAAACCCCTCTTTTTTGCCCTCTGGCAAAGTCCTCTATCCCTTGTTATTATTACCCTCTTTTCATCTTCTGCAATTTTAATAATTTTCCAGTCCTCATATTTAGGGTCATAGGATGTATCATAACCTAAAATTCTAAGCCATCTTGCTAATTTCCCTAACATAGCATCTACTATGAATTTCCTTCTAATCATGCCTACATATTATAAAGTATTACAAATATTAAAAACCAAGCTAAAAACAAAGTGAGAAGTCCTCTTCCAAATATGTCCCACTTTGTATACTCAGCAGTTCTTGTAAGTAATATAAACACAGTTGAGACAGCATACATTATTAGTGGAACTACAAGTGCCAAGATAGCATTAGGAATTAGAAAATAAGATATGACCCCAGCTACTACCCCCATTATACCTCTGATAAACAATATTTTATCCTCCTTTTCCACGACTAGAATATGGGTAAAGGGGATTTAAAAGTTGAACAAAAAAACTAGTATGTCTTATATAGATTTACTTGCATGGCTTACCGAAAACAAGAAGATAATAGAAGGTTGCAGAATTGATAATGTATTTAAAGTAGAAGGTACTGAAAGGACATATTTGCTTAGGTTATATTGTCACGGGGATTACAGACTTCTAGTGCTAGAACCAGCTAAGAGAATTCATTTCACTAAATATGATAGGCAAAAATCCTCAATAGGAGAAGTGATATTGCTTAGGGAGTTACTTAAGGATAGGATAATTAAAGAAGTAGAAATTTTAGGAAAAGAAAGGATAGTAAAATTCACTCTCTCTGATTCAAAGAAAATTTACTTAGAATTATTGCCTAGAGGATTACTAGTAATTACTGACCAGAATGACAAGATATTGTACTCATCTGAATATAAGGAATTTAAAGACAGAGTAATAAAGGCTGGATTACAGTACACTCCACCGCCGTCCCCTTCACTTCAACTCTCTGAGATAGAGAAACTAATAAGTAAGGGAAATATAAGTAGGATTTTAGGATTACCACAAGAAATAATTGAGGCTTTAAGGATAAGTGTGAAAAATAAGGATGAATTAGAGATTGCGAAGAGGAAAGTTGAAGAGTTTATTAATAGAGTGAGTAGTGGTGATTTCGCTAAATGTTTACTTAAAGGTATTACAGTTTTGCCAGTAAAAGTTGATAATTGTATAGAGTATTCCTCATATAATGATGCTTTAGACGATTACTTTACAGAAGAGGAAAAGGTGGAGATAAAAAGCGAGATGGATAAGAAATTGGAAGAGGAAAAGAAGAAGATAGAAAAAACAATAAAGGAAGTAGAAGAGCAATTAGAGGAATATAGGAAAAATGAAGAACTAAATAGAAAAATTGCCGAATTAATAATATCTAATTACCAATTAATAGAGGATAAGATAAGAAGTACTGGGAACACAAAAAATCCTATCACAGTTACGATAAATGATATTAAGATAGAAATAGATCCCAAATTAAATGTTTATAAAAACGCATCTAAATATTATGATATAGCTAAGGAATATAGCGAAAAGGCAAAAAAAGCAGAAGAAACATTAAGAAGTTTAAAGGAGAAATTGTCTGAATTAAATGTTCAGATTGAGGAAAGAAAAGAAGAGATTAAGTTATCAACTAGAAAAAAAGAATGGTACGAGAAATATCATTGGAGTTTTACTCGTAATGGATTCCTAGTAATTGCTGGTAGAGACGTTGATCAGAACGAAAGCTTAGTAAGGAAATTACTTGAGGATAAAGATATCTTTCTGCATGCAGATATTCAGGGTGCAGCAGCTACTATTTTGAAGACAAACGGTTTAACACCTAGTGAGGATGACATTAGAGACGCAGCAGTAATATCAGCTTGTTATTCTAAAGCCTGGAAGGCGGGTATGGCCTCTATCGACATCTACTGGGTTTATGGGAGTCAAGTTAGTAAATCTCCGCCAAGCGGTGAATATCTCAAAAAGGGTTCATTTATGATTTACGGAAAGAAGAATTATATTAAGAACGTCAAGTTAGAATTAGCTATTGGGTTGGAAATCGGCCAAGATTTTAGGATCCTTGTAGGCTCGGAAGACAGTGTAAAAACGAGGACCGACAACTACGTCATTATTGTTCCGGGGGATGAGGATCCAAGTAAGCTTGCGGACAAAATAATTAAGCAATTATCTTCAAAAAACAATATTAAAGGCCTTAAGGTTTTTAAAGAAGATTTGATCAGATCATTACCTGGAAAATCTAGGATACTGATGAAAAAGAATAAATCTTCTTAGTATAATTTTTATAACAAATTATGCCTAGCTTAACACTAGCTGAAAAGTCTTCTCTTATAGGCCCATTAGATTACAAGATACTAAAGACATTATATAGAGAGGCTGAAACGCATGAGTGGGTTAGGTATAGCGAATTAAGTTCTATTACTGGCCTTGAGGATAAAGAGCTACAAGTCTCTCTACTTAAACTATACAACTTAAGGCTTGTCTCAAAAAATAGAGTTTTGGGGGAATTAGCTTATAGGATATCATTTTCTGGCTTAGACGTTCTCGCAATCAAACAGCTTTATGTTAATAACGTGCTTAAAAAATTAGGGATAATTATAGGTGAAGGTAAAGAAAGTAGTGTCTATTTGGGATACAATTTTAATGATGAACCCATTGTAATTAAATTCCATAGAGTGGGGAGAAGAAGTTATAGACATATAAAGAGAAAAAGATCAGTTTCAAAAAATGATTGGATAGGAATAACCATAGAAAACGCAAAGAAAGAGTATAACGCCTTAACATGCCTCAAGAACAACTTTGCAAACGTGCCAAAACCGTTGGGGTATGCTTACAATGCAGTTGCCATGGAATATATTGATGGTGTAGAATTATATAAGACAAAAGTTGATAATCCGAATCAAATCCTTAATGAAATACTAGGGACTATCAGGATTGCATATACGAATTGTAACTTAATTCATGGAGATTTGAGTGAGTATAACATTTTAGTCAAAGACTCTCAACTATTTATAATTGATTGGCCTCAATGGTCCAATGACGAAATCTTTTTATTAAGAGATTTAAGCAATATATTAAGATATTTCAAGAAAAATTATGGTATCGAATCTGATATTGATAAGGTCTTGGAATACGTTAAGGGGAAATTATGAAAGTTATAGGAGCTGATATTGAAGCTGGTAAAAGCCCTTTATCTGTTCATTCTCCTACATATTCAGTTGTAATACTAAATGAGAAAGGAGAAATTATAGATAAGCAAGAGTCTGTATCCCTAAGTAAATTAATACGGTTAACATGGGAAATAAAACCAGACATCCTGGCGCTAGATAATGTATTCGAATTGGCTCCAGACGAGAGGAGATTAGTAAAGGTATTATCTTTAATGCCAGATAATATGGAAATAGTACAAGTAACTTATGTCAATGGCGAGTTTAAAGATATTAGAGAAGTAGCGAAGACTAACGGAATAGAGGTTCAAGGAAAACCCACGCCGTTAAAGACTGCATATTTAGCTGCATTATTAGCAATTAAAGGTGTAGGAACACCGATAAGACTTAAAGAAAAGAAGACAAAAATCATAATCTCACGCGGAAGGGCTTTAGGACCAGGTGGGATGAGTAGTAATAGATATAAAAGGAATATAAGAGGGTTAATTCTAAGAACGGTAAAGAGAATAAAAGAGGAATTAGATTTACATGGTTTTGATTATGACTATATTGTAAAGAGGAGTAAGAATGGAATTGAGAGTGCTGTTTTTACTGTTTATGCACCAAGAGAAAGTTTGTATGGAATAATAAAGAAAATGAAAGGGCATGACCTAAGGGTAGAAATAAGGCCGGTATATAAAGCTAAAATTGAATTCGGAGATAGTAGAAAATCCCTTAAGCCTGTAATTGTTGGAATTGACCCTGGCATAGAAGTAGGAATATCGGTAATTGACTTATATGGTAATCCGGTGTACCTAATTACTAGGAGAAATATTGACCGAGAAGATATAATAGATATTATAAGAGAAAATGGTAAACCAGTGTTAATAGCTACTGATGTAAATCCGGTACCAGATACTGTGAAGAAAGTAGCTGCTCAGTTAAAGTGTAAACTCTTCATTCCAGAGAAATCATTATCGATGGACGAGAAAGTAGATTTAACTACAAAATTTTCAGAAGCTCACGGTATAAAGATTGATGATCCTCACATTAGGGACTCTCTTGCTGCAGCGTTAAGAGCATATTATGAAATCTCGCATAAGTTAAGGCAAGCTGAAGGAGCGTTAAGAAGAATGGATATTGAGATAGATGAGGATAATATTTTAGGGTGTATAATAAATGGTGGTACAGTAAGTGAATGCATAGAAAGAGAGATAGAGAAAGAGATAAACCAAATAAATGAACAAACTACCATAATACAGAAGCCTCAAACCTCTCAGCAGCAGATTGTTGACCAATCTACTTTAAACGATTTGAAATTCCAAATAGAATATCTAAAACGAAAAATCAGACAATTGATGATAGAAAAATTAGAATTAGAAAAAAGAATAGAGGAAATAAAGATAGAAAATAATACTCAAATTTTAAAGGATAGAAAGATTTATGAAATGCAAAGAGAAATAGAAAATTATAGAAAAATCATAAATGAATTGAAAAGGGAATTGGAAAAAGAAAGATCGGAGAAAGAAAAAATTATTCAGATACTAAATTTACTTACAAAATCTGAATTAGTAGTGTTGAAGATAAAAGATCTTCCAAGTTTTATACAGTTGAGTAATGATGAGGTATCAGTATTAGGTGAGAAAATAAATCCTATAATTTTTGATTTTATAGGTGATGAATATATTATAACATCGCCGACTACGTTAAAAGACTTAGAAATTCTATATAAAGAGAAATTAATAGCTGAATCAGAAAAGTTAGATTTAAAGAGATTATTCGAGGAATATCGTAAACAAAGATTTAGAAAAGTATGACCTTATTCTCTAGTATTAATTCTGATAATTTAGTTACAGAGCTTAGTAGTTCATCAGTAATTCCTTCTATTTCTCTTTTCATATCATTTGTTACCTGGCCGTTTTCTGTACTTATTTGTACGTTAGCTATTAGTGGGTCATCTATTGGCCTTCCTATTTGTCCTAAAACCTCAACTTGCACAGACTTAACTCCTTTAACCTCTTTAGATACTTTTTGGGCTATCAAATTAGCCAACACGTTATATATTTTACCTACATGGTTAACGGGGTTCTTTCCAGCAGTTGCTTCTAATGACATAGGTCTCATAGGCGTAATTAAACCAGATGCCCTATTTCCTCTCCCGGTCATTCCATCATCTCCGTGTTCTGCTGAAGTTCCAGTAACTGTAAGGTACACTATTCCTTTATCTATCTTATCTCCAGCATTAATGTGAACTACTACATCATAATCTGGTGCTAATCTACTGGCTAAATCAAGGATTTTCTGTTTTGCCTCTTCTTTTACACTAAGATAATGGTTTAAGTCCTCTATTAATTGGCTTATTATTGCCATTGCCACCGTTAATTCTATTCTTTTACCTTTTCTTAACCCCATTACTTTGACATCTTCTCCTATCTCTGGTATTTTAGACTTTACTTCCTTAGAATTTAATAACCTTTCGGTATTATATACTAGGTTTTCTAATGTGGAATAGGGAGAGAATCCTACTCCAAAACTTGTATCGTTAGATAATGGTACCTGTTTACCAGCTTCAAATAGTCCCACTAAATCAGCTGAGCCTTTGCCGATTTTATAATCTACTACCACGTGTTTTTCTGGGTCTAGGTACCTAAAATTTTCCCTTATCCATTCTTTTACGCTCTCAATAATAATTGTTCCTACTGGTACACTCTCTGTGCCATGTTCTGTCTTTACCTCTGTAGTAGCCCTACCAGCTACTATGATATATATTGGGTGGAGGACTTCTCCTCCTTTAAATCTAGGTGACGCTTGTCCGCCTACTACTAGTGTTTTATCTAGATTATGATGGAGAATTACGCCATATCTTTTAAGGTAATAAAGCGATAATTTCCTACTAGCTTCTTCAGATGCTGAATCAGCTATATAATCTGGGTGTCCAGTTCCTTTTCTTTCTGCTAATTCGACTTCTAATAAATCTGGATTTGCCCAATGACTTAATTGGACATTTATGTTCCTCATTATACACTATCCTCTTTTGGTCTTTCTTATAAAATTACTTACTTCTCCTTTCCCATTATTGACTCGTAATCAACGCTTATGAAAAGGATATTACTACCCCTTATTAGTACTCTACCATACTTAGCAACTGGGTCACTTGTACCTTCCTTTAATTCAACGCAATCCCTTAATACTAAATTCATAGTGCCGTCACTCTGTTCTAACCTACCTATGTATTCAGAACCATTCTTTAGTTTTACTAGAACTACTTTGTTTGTAGCAGTCTTAAGACTCTTTAGTGGGTTTTCAACTTTCGCTTGCACGATGGAATCCTCCTCAAATTGATTATCTGTAAATGACTAATATAAAAGGGTTCTTATCCCTTCCGCCTATCATTTTATAAACATTTTAGCCAAAACAATATGTATGTGGAGTTAACAGTTTCAGACCCAGAAGAGATAATGAAGATTGCTAGGGCATTAAGTGTAATAACTAGAATAAATATTCTTAGAATAGTATCTGAAGAACCTATGGGAATAACTGAATTAAGTGAAGTATTACATATGACAAAGGGAAATGTGAGCGCTCAAGTGGCTGAATTAGAAAACGTGGGGCTCATAGAAATAACTTATGTAAATGGGGTTAAAGGTATAAAGAAAGTTATCAAGCCTAAATACGATAAAATTATAATCTTACTAAATTCCAGCACTAGCCTTAAGGAAGCTAACGAAAACGGGTGATGGCGATAGAGGTCTGCTTTTATATTCTGGATGGCCTTGAAGACCTAAGAAGAATTTATGATCTTTAAGCTCTATTATTTCCACTAGTCCATTTTCACTTACGCCAGATATGACTAAGTTGTGTTTTTGTAATAAGTCTACATATTCTGGGTTTACCTCATATCTATGCCTATGCCTTTCTTGTACTATCGTAGAGCCATAAATTGTATAAGCTAGTGTACCCTCTTTTATGATTATTTTTTGAGATCCCAATCTCATAGTACCTCCCATTTGAACTACTCTTTTCTGCTCATCGAGTAGAGTGATAACTGGGTGTGGAGTATTTGGATTAACCTCAGTGGTATGAGCGTCCTTTAATCCTAGTACATTCCTCGCGTATTCTACAACTGCAAGCTGCATTCCGTAACATATTCCCAAGAACGGTATATTATTTTCTCTAGCTAATTGGATCGCCTTTATTTTTCCTTCAACTCCTCTTGCGCCAAAACCTGGTAAGACTATTATGCCATCTGCTTGTTTTAATTTCTCTAATGTTTCAGGTTGATTTTCTATGTCAGTAGATTCTATCCAAATCAGCACGGGTTTTAGTTTAAGTTTAGAAGCTGCATGGTATATCGCCTCTTTTATACTTATATAACTGTCCTTCAGTTTAGTATATTTACCTACTAGTGCTATTTTTACTTCTTTATTAGCACTCTTTAAATTATCTACAAATTGAATCCAGTCACGTAAATCTGCATCCTTATAAGGCAAGTTAAGTTTTGCTAAGATTTTCTTAGCTATTTCTTGTTTCTCTAATACTAAAGGTACTTCATATGCCATTGCAACATCGTAATTAGAGAAGATATAATCTGGTTTAACGTTAGTAAATAGTGCTATTTTCTTCTTAGTTTCCTCATCCAGAGATACTATGGAACGCGCAATTATTATATCTGGCTGTATCCCTATTCTTCTCAGTTCTTGCACACTATGCTGTAAAGGCTTAGTTTTTAGTTCCTCGGTGACTTTAAGATACTCGACTAGTGCCACATGAACAAATACTACATTATGTTCTTCCTCCTCTAATCGTAATTGCCTTACTGCTTCTAAAAACGGCAAACTTTCTATGTCCCCTACTGTACCTCCTATTTCCACTATAACTATGTCCGCATTATTCATTACAGCTGCTTTTCTTATCATGCTTTTTATTTCATCTGTGACATGAGGAATTATTTGAACTGTTTGCCCTAAGTATTTTCCCTCCCTTTCCTTCCTTATTACCTCAAAATAAACTTTACCCGCAGTGATATTATTATATTTGGTCATATTAATTCCTACAAACCTTTCATAATGACCCAAATCCAAATCCGTTTCTGCGCCATCATCGGTTACGAAAACTTCCCCGTGCATATATGGGTTCATCGTTCCGGCATCAACATTAAGATAAGGATCTATCTTTACTAGGGTTACTTTATAACCTCTAGCTTTCAATAGCAAGCCTATAGATGCGGCAACTGTACCCTTCCCCACACTTGACAATACTCCTCCGGTAATTATAATGTACTTGGTCAAAGGGAAATCACAGCTTATAACATATCAACAGTAGTTTTAAAACTAAATTGTCACTTTTTATGATAAAACTCTATACGGGTGGATTCATGGAATTACTTAGTTTGCTTTCCTCATCTAGGTTTTTGCAAGTAGCATTAGATTTTATAAACATACAAGACGCATTAGAAGTTGCAAGAAAATCTATGCAAGCTGGGGCAGATATAATAGAAGATGGAACACCATTAATAAAGTCTGAAGGAGTAAAAGGATTAAGAGCTTTAAAAGAATTAAACCCTAAAATACTCTTAGCGGATACTAAGACAGCAGATGCTGGGGATGTTGAAGCAGAAATAGCTAGATTAGGCGGAGCTAATATTATGACAGTTTTAGGAATTATGGATGACGCAACTATTGAAAGTGCTGTAAAAAAAGCTCATGAATACAATATATTAGTCCAGGCTGACCTAATTAACGTCAAAAATGTTAAAGAAAGGGCGGCAGAGCTGAAAAGAATGGGTATTGATATAATAGGTTTACATGTGGGATTGGATGTTCAGAAAAAGAGAGGAATTTCTATAAGTGATTTGAAGAAAGAGATAAAAGAAGTCGCTGAATTAGGCGTAATAGTTTCCGTAGCTGGGGGATTAAATAAAGCTAGAATAGAAGAGATAATAGATTTACCTATAAATATATTCGTAGTTGGTGGGGCGATAACCAAGTCTGAGGATCCTTATAAGGCGACATTAGAGATAGTTAAGATAATTAAGCAGAAGTGAGTATAGTTTAATTGGAGGGTTATTCTTGTCTCAGCCTGGACAGACAAAATCTAAGGAATTAAAGATCGTAAGTAAGCAAGTAATTACGCAAGATGCAGTAAAAGGTGATAAAAGAAAAATACAATTACTTTACTTTTTAAAAAGCGTCGGGGGAGCTTCTGAGAAAGCTCTGGTTTCAGCTTTATATGAGTTAAAAGAGAAAGGAATAGATTTAGGTTATCAATTTAATATTATTGGCAGTAATATTTTTAGTCCTATGATTAAGGAAGATTTAACGACACTTTTGTATCTAGGTTTAATTGAGAATGATGTTCAATCCAAGAAATTAAAACTTACTAATAACGGCATTGAGTTCTTAGAATCTCAACAAATGGATGAGGACTTTAAAAACCAATTGGCATCTGTTCTTAATGATATAAAAATGAAGATTCAAGCAATAGATGAAGAAAACAGACTCAAAATGAGGAGAAAAAGATAGATTTTTTACATCGTAGTGAATGTTCCTCTTCTCCCGCTTTGCTGTCCTTCTTCATTTAATGGTTTATTCCATATAAGTGGGTCTAATTTACCCTCTTTACTGAGCTTTATTACTAATTCTCTAAATTCACTTGTATGTCTTATGTCTAATTCTAGTAGAGTCTCAAGTATAGACCATGTAGTCTTCATAACGTCTTCTAGCATTTCTTTAGGCATATGTTTTATTATTTGTGGGTCTTGCAACCATTGGTCAAAGGCTTTTATTGTCCTCATGATATGCTGAAACGCTACCCTAGTTGCCAAGATTAAGTCAAGTCTATCAACATCAGGTGATTGATACTTTTTCTCCATTTCCCTTAGTGTGTTAAGTAAGTTTTTCTGCATCTTTATCCATTCATCAAGATTTGCAAGATAGCCACTTTCCAATTAGTTACACCAAAAATAGTTATGTGAGTTCAAATTAATAAAGATATGTTAAGTACCTTCTGTTAAGTTAAATGGGAGTCCATTTTCCAGGATTTCCTTAGGTATTTTATCCTTATACTTCTTTAAAAATTCTAAGTCCTCTTCTTTTCTCCTTAATTTATCTGGCAACATTCTGGGTATTTCATCAATTATCGGATACCACCTCTTACAGTTAGGACAATATAAAAGACCATCAACTATTTCATGCTTAAAACATTCATCGCATGGTAATTCCTCTGGTCTTACATCTTTAACGTTAACATTTTTAAATGAGCAATAAAGTTCACATAAAGGTTTCTTCTCGTCTTTTATCTCTCTACTAATAACTTTTTCTGAAAAAACATAAAAATTCAGTGGGAAGTGTTTGCATATTGGACAAGCTAAGAGATCTAATAGCCTAAACTTCATCCGCTTTCAACAATACTCTTTAATTGGTTAGCTAAATTATTTGCTTTCTCTTGCTCTTTAGCTTCTACTAAAATCCTAATTATCGGCTCAGTTCCACTCTTTCTGACCAAGAACCAGTAGTCCTCACCAATAACTTTTACTCCGTCAATAGTTATTGTCTTACCCTTTCCACTATACATTTGAATAAGTTTGTTATATAATGCTGAAATATCGTAGCCGGGTTTTAAATCAACCTTAGTCTTAACTAAATAATACTTAGGTAATGTATCGAATAGTTCAGCAGACGATACATTTTCACTAGCCATTAATTCTAACATTAAAGCAAAAGTCATTGCCCCATCTCTAACGTACTGATGAGGTGGGTAAATAAACCCTCCATTTTCCTCAAAACCCGCTACAGCACCTTCATCTTGAATCTTGTGAGCAATATCCACACTACCCACTCTAGTCCATACTACCTCTATAGAATATTTTGACAAATACTCCTCTACCAAGCTGGAACTCGAAACTGCAGTAACTACTCTTTTGGGTAAATTAGGGTTTTTAACATGAGCCCAGTAAGAGAGTAAAGTACCACTCCTATCACCCCATTGTATTCTCCCCTCAGAGTCGATAAATATTGCCCTATCCGCATCTCCGTCATGAGCTACCGCTAAATTAACTTTCAGACTCCTCGCAACTACCGCTGTATCTTTTAGGGATTCAAAAGTTGGTTCTGGTTGTCTAGCGGGGAATAAAGAGTCCAAATTTCCATTTAAAGTATAAATTTTGCATCCCAAAGCTCTAGCTACTAAAGGAGTTGAAAGAGCTCCAACACTATTAGCTGGGTCTATTAAAACAGTGTAGTGTTTTTTAGATACTTTCTCTGTATCAATATGAGATAATATACCAGAAACATAAGTATCTATTACTCTATCCTCCTTTTTCACTTCGTTGGTTAAAGCAGACCACTCTTGTGTATTGAACCTTTCATTAAAATAAATATCCTCTATTTGATACTCCTTTTCTCTCCTTATCTCTATCCCATCTTTATCAACGACTTTTATACCATTATATTGTGCTGGATTATGACTCGCTGTAACTATTACTCCACCATCATAACCTAATGTCTTTACTGCAAATTGAAGTGCTGGGGTTGCTGCCAATCCCCCATCGAACACTTTTACACCAACACTCAATAGACCAGCTTCAACAGCCTTAACTAGCATGTCACCGCCAGCTCTAGCGTCTCTACCAACTAGTAATTTACTACCCCTACCAAAAAAGGTGCCTACAGCTTTACCTAATTTTAATGCTAATTCTGGCGTTAACTCTTTATTTATAACTCCTCTAACACCATCTGTACCAAAAAGTTTTCCCATAATATTGAGTAAAAGTTTAGGTTAAAAAAGGAAAATTAAGTTGGACAACTCCCTCCTCCATAGGCTTCAGATATAACGTTTTCGATCATTGTGGAAGCTTGTATTATTTGTGGGAAATTGCTCAAGTTTTGAAATACATACTGAGGAGTATAACCCTCTAAAATTGTTGGATTCACTATCGGTGTTGTTACTATGTAAGTCCCGTTAGGTCCAGAAATTAAAATTGCAAAATTAAGGTGAGGCGGTTTAACATATAATGCTGATGGTTTTGAATAATTTATAATTGATACATTTACTTCATACTCTATTACTAGATTTGCTACAGCAGTAGCGTTAGGGACTCCCATACTTTCTAATTCCTCCTTTAATATTTCTTCTCCTACTGGTATTAGCTGCGATTGAGGTATAGGAGTTCCGTTATAGGAGGCGTTTAGGTATTCATTATATACATAGGCTACATAAAATTCGACCACACCGTTAGATTTAAACCCAGTAAATATTAGGCCGGGGATACTTGGTGGGCTATGATATGGATCTGAGGTATGGAACGTAAAATTCAAAGTTCCGTAATACTTTAACGCATTATAAATTGCCCATGAGGCCGCAGCACCAACTGGGCATCCATACCATGATTGTACTACAACAATTACTTTTCCCGGAGGTGCGTAGTCAGCATTACTTATTTTAACGAATTTACCTGCTGGTATACCATTCGGTAACTGGCTAGTAGAAGATACAAGTGACTGCTGGGCTTCTGATTGTTTCACATTTTGTCCCGATAAATGTGAAAATTCCATTACAGCTATAATTATTGCTAATATTATTAATATAGCTCCTATTAAAATTAACTTATTCATCAAAATATACTTTTTTTGGGAGATATTAAAGTTTTTCCACACTATGATAATACGTTAAACTGATTATTCTCGCGTTACTGTTTTCAGAAAATTATTATGCCAATAAACCATTCAAAAAAATTCATCTTCTATTTAAAACTCTCACTTTAATAATTCGAGGAACTGTTTAACAACTTCCTCACCTTTTCGGCTATCGACGTTTTCATCCTTTTTCCTCAAAAGTAGGCACGTATTTTATACTAATGTACCCATCTTTTTGTAGACTTTTGACTGTTGGTAAAGTTCTGCCTTATTCAGCCAGTGGCTTTTAATAACTCTTTAAACCACGCAGTCCTAGTGTAACAAAGCCCAATAAAATCCCTCACACTTATATCGATGGTCTTATTTGACTTTAACAACTTTATTAGCTTATCTAACTCCATCCTCAGTACCTATTACGAATTTATACAAGAGAGCCGTAGTCAGCAGTTTCTGATAAGCCGTGAAGTTTATATATTTTGTATGTAAATTTAAGTATAGTCACACCAGATGGGTGGCTATATCACGACGAGGTGTGACGGTGAATAAAAGATGTGCGGGTTTCCCCATCAGATGGCAACACTCTGATGGGTGGGGTTATCCCGCTAAAGGGGCGGAGGGGTATGAACGGGGCAATGCCCCGTGACTCTGGTGAAGCCCAAGGGCTGAGGATTGGATACAAATTCATGAAAATTCAATGAAGCCCAAACCCCATTAGAGGTGGAATTAGAAGTATAAGTTCGTTGAGTGGGAAAGGCGATCAATAACTATGAGAGAATATTAGAAAATACTCACGAATACTCTCATTCAAGAACTTTATAGTCTGTATTAATTGTATTCCTATAAAAGATGTACCAACCTTATTAGTTTAGGTAATATAGATAAATTTAGTTGCTACTGCTTTAAATCTCGGGGATATGCGTGGTTGGTGATTTTAATGACTATATTTTCAACAAGACGTTGTATTTAAATGAAGCAGTATTTGGAGCGTTAGTAACGGGGCTGAATCCTTTTTCCACGTTGATAGAAATTTTTATATTTGTTTGTAACAAACTTCTGTTAATAAATGATGATCTCTCACGCCAATGTGGGCTATGCCCAGAAGGGTGGGAGTGATTGCGGAGATGTGAGCCCCGTGCCGTTGGGCTCGAAGGAGTCCCATGACCCACCCAAAAGGTGGTTGAGGGCTAAGTCCCTACACTCGATCATGAATGAACATAAAATGATTGAAATGAAAGTGTAGGGATAAACGGAAGATAGCATAAAAGGTTATTGGTCTAGAGATAAGGTTTGTTGATTAAATCCTCTTCATTATCGTATAACTTTCAATTTACCGTTAAGTTGAACTCATGTAACAATATGCGAAATTAGAACAAATATAGTTATAATGATTCTGATCAAATTTTTCTGAGAGTTTAAATCTAAAAATAACTACTTTCAACTATTTATAGTTTTATGTGAAATAATAATATATTCAATAATATGTGATCAAAATAATTATTTCTATTATTCAAAGTTTATAAAAACATTTGCGAATTTCCTAAGACTAATAATAATTTTCTGTGAGACTACATAAAGTTCTGAGAAGTTGGGTTTAAAACCTTAAAATTTCTTCTTTTATTAGCTCTAATGATAATTGATATAAACGTTCATTTAGGTATAAAGTTATATCCTCCATCCACTTTACCAGAAGTTGACGCTTTTATCTTAAATCCCTCGTACAAGTATGGTTGTGATTGTTGTGTTGACGGTTTTTATCAACAATATTTAACCTTTAAAGAATACCCCAGATTTGGAATATATAATGTAAAATGTAGAATATCACCAGAGGTAGAACTCTATAGGCAGATAGAAAAGGGTATAAGAGGTGTTATTCTAAATCCCATAAATCACTCGTATAGTCTATTAGATGACAGAGTAAGTAATATCATAAAAATTCTTGAAAAAGAAGACCTTCCTTTGCTTTTATACACTGGTAAAGGGTATGGTAATCCTGCTCATGTAAAAAAATATATTTCAAGGGTTCCATATGTTATCTTAATACATTCTGGTTACCCAGATTATGTAAAAGAAGCTCTTGAATTACTAAGGGAGGATAAGGTTTATTTTGAGACTTCTCTAGTACCTCCTAATATATCATTGCTTTTTGAAGGTAAGAGGATTTTCGGCTCTGAATACCCTTATATTAAATTAAACTTCAGAGAAAGGATAGAAGAGCTCAGACTTGATAGTAATGAAAAATATGGATATGCTAAAAGGATTTTTAGATTGTCCTTATGAAACATTTTCAGTAAGAGCGAGGGATACGGATTTAAACTTTTTAATTGGATTAAATAGTGGTGGCTTAAAATAGGAAATATTAGTAAAGAGAAGTTAATTGAAAGGGGAAAAGAGGTTATTGATAAGGCTAACGAAAAAGGGGTTGTACTAAGACTAATAGGAGGGGCTGCAGTAGCGATTTTAGCCCCAGAAGGTTCTATGCTCTTTCCCAGAAATTATAAAGACATAGACTTCTTTGGTCTTTCTAAGGAAAGTAAAAAAATCACAGAACTTCTTGAGAGTTTCGGAATGGAAGCTAACAAAAGGTTCAATGCTTTACACGGTGATAGAAGACTAATGTTTTACGATCCTGTTCTTGAATCTACAATAGATGTTTTTCTAGATGAACTCCAAATGTGTCATAAAATATTGTTGCGGGATAGATTAGGGATAATGAAATACACTATACCACCCTCTGATCTTCTTTTGACTAAATTGCAAATAGTTAAGCTTACTGAAAATGATATTAAAGACGTGTTTGCTCTTCTTCATGATTTAAGCTTAGGAGATAAGGATGATGAAAGAACTATAGACGTTAATTATATTGCAAAGCTTTTAGCTGATGATTGGGGCTTCTACACTACAGTTAGTGACAACATTGAAAAAATAGTGAATGAGTTTAATCCACCTCAAGAAGTGAAGGATAAACTACTCTATCTCAAGAAGAGAATTGATGAGGAGCCTAAATCGTTAAAGTGGAAAATGAGGGCCAAGATTGGTAGGAAAGTTAAATGGTATGAGGAGCCAGAGGAAGTGGGACAATTTAAACCTAATGCGGGGGGTGGGACTTGAACCCACGCAGGCCTACGCCATCGGGGATCTTACCCCTGGGGTCCTAAGCCCGACCCCTTTGACCATGCTCGGGCACCCCCGCACTATAAAACTGTTTTGTACTAGAGTAAAAAATTTATGTTAGTCTTTTACGGTCTCAAGCATTGAAACTATATTCCAAATAGATATTCGAGTGTGAGTTGGCATATTAGGATCTTGACTTATCTCTTCAAGAATCCCAATTGCGTTTGCCGCCCTAACTGCGGGACTTAAGGATTGATCTTGTAAGTTTCTTATTGCGTCAGTTGCAGCCCTTCTAATATTTCTAGGTACTCCAGTGTCGTTTACGATCTTCTGTAACATTATTATAGCTTGTTTTATTTTAGCCTCATTGTCGTAAAGAGAAGCCATTGATATCACCGAAAAGATATTTTATATTTGAGCTTTTTTAGTTTATTACCTATGAGCAAAGAAGAATCAGTAAAAAAAGCTGCTGAGTTGCTAAGGCAAGGCGCGACTATGCTTGATATAGCATGTCCGATATGTTATATGCCACTATTTAAACTTAAAAATGGTGACGTGGTTTGTCCCACACATGGAAAAATTTATATTGTGAAGAACGAGGAGGAAGAAAAGCAGATCACTACGTCTTTAGTTTTAGATAGCCTTGAGAAAGTGTTAGTTAAGGGACTAGAAAATATCTCTAATAAACTTAAAGAAAATCCTATGGATGAGGATAGTGTGACTCAGATAATAAGATATTTGGAGGCATTAGAGAGAGTAAGAAGGATTAAAAATTTAGATAAGAATAAATAATATTCCATACCTCTTCTACTATTTCGTTTAACTCTCTCTCTGCGTTAATAACCTTGAAATTTCTTTCTTTTCTCGAAAGTTCTAAATATTTTTCCCTTACTTTTGAAAGAGATAATAATTTTTCTGAGAAATTGAATTTATCTACTTTTCCTCTAAGTCTTTCTAATGCTGTTTCAGGCTTTATATCAAGCAAAATTACTATGTCTGGTTTAGGAAAATTAGAGTTAATTAGCCTTATCCACTCTTCATCAACTCCTAATACTGATTGATATGCAATCGTTGAATGTATATATCTATCCATTAATATTATGTCGTAACCTTCCTTTAATATCCAGTTAATGTGGAAAGCCCTATCAGCACTAAAAAGTAATGTCAGTGCAATGGGATCCTTCCAGCCCAGTTTTTCTATAAGAGACGTGATCTCTTTAGTAAAAGGTTCCTGCGTGAGTAGTACTTTTTTTCTATTACCTATTATTTTTACTATTCTCTCAAAGACTAATTTAGCTATAGTGGTTTTGCCAGAACCATCTATTCCTTCGAATGAAATAATTAACATTTGTTAAACTTCACCCTTACCTCTTCGTACTCTTCATTTAAAGCTATATTACTTAATATTACACCGTCTACCTGCTTTACTGGAGTTTGTATTTTTACTATACCATCACCTTCATTAATATCTTTTATTATTCCAGCCCCCACTACTTTTCCTTTATAAGTCAATCCTACTAACAATCCTCTTAATGTGTTTCTATCAATATAATATCCTTCACAAGGTAATTCTGGAATTAACTGTAATAACTCACCCCAACTGTTTATTATATTATTAAATTTTGGAGTACCAAACACTTTTCGGATGTCAATACTTACTAAGTCTGCTTTTTTGAAATACTTTTTATACTTATTTTTTCTGTATTCTTTTCTCTTACTCCTAGTCCTATCTGTCTGGAGGGGAAATTTCTTTATTTGGATGCTCCTTTTACGTACCTCATCTGGCAAAGAATTATAAATATGTTCGTCAAAAATCACTACAAAATCCGGATCAAATAAACTAATTAATTCCATTTTATGCCTATATGCATGAAATCCTTTAATCCACCCATCTGTGTCAATAACCTTTAAGCTTTCATTGTATCTTTCTGTTAATCTCAGTGTTAAAGAGATATGAAGTCTCGGATTAGTAGAAGGAGTTATACTTCCAAAAAACTCAATTTCTGAGTAATTTCTTTCATCTAATTTTAAGCTAAATCCGTGAAAAAGTGTTGACGACACGAAGGTTGGTAAGAAAAGTGAGGATTGTCCTACATCCGCATCCGTAATTAATCCTTTTCTGTGTATGTTTATTAACATATTAGAAAAGTAGGTCTTGCCAGAGTTTATATCACCTAAAACTATAATTTTCCCATATAATTGGTTGGCAATATTATGCCAGTTTAGAGTTTGATATTCTGCTATTATTTTACAGTTTGTATCTATGTCAGAGTCCTTGATTGTTGTTAATGTATAAGTATTATCATCATTTATTTCAATTTTTTCATTAACCTCAATTCCAGATATAATAGCTGTTCCTTGTTTTATTGAAACTAAACAAGGTCCTTTAATTATTACATCTTTATTAACTTCTATCCTCATATAATGTTGCCCTTAAAGCTATAATGTATGCTGCCCTTATATCACGATCTTTTATATTAATAAACGGATTCTTCAAACTACTTCTTTCCTCTTTTACAATTTTAGCATTTTCAAATTTCATTTTTACTATCCTATATGTTAATTCTCCTAATTTATTGCCACCTCCTATTCCTATAATTACTTTTTTGTGTGGGTATTTACGTATAATTTTCTCTAATTCATCATTAATGGAGAGTAAATTACAAGCCTTGCTCTCTATTAATTCCCCATCCCCTACAACGGCTATAGATAAGTTATTCTCATCATTAGTATCTATTCCGATTAATAGTTCATTAAATTCATCTTTGTCCCTAACTTTACATACTAAATATCCCATTAAATTATCAATACTTCCCAGTTTATTTACTATCTCGTCGTTAATTGATATCTCGCCGTCATTATCGGAGATTTTTATCCCCAATTTCTTTGCTTCTCTAAGGATTTGATAAAAGTACTTAGGACTAGAAACTCTTACTGTTACTTTTTTTACCACATATAATATCATATTTTCGAGGATTATAAAGATTGAGAATAAGCGAGTTCCTATTTCAGAAAGGTAGGCTAATATCACTTTACGGGTTAGCCGGAACTGGGAAGACTAATATCGCGCTGCAAGTCTTGATCGAAGTGGGTAAGGGCATTTTTATTTCTACTGAGGGATCAGCTTATGAAGCAAGGTTAGAAAAATTAAAAGGGTTACGTAATGCCTTGTTTACTAACGTTAATTCTATTTTAGAATTAACAACTTCGATAATTAAGTCATCTACTACTGATCTAATAATTATTGATTCAATAAACTCCTTCTATAGACTTAGTAGAAGGAAAAAAGACATTGAATATCCATTAATCCTTTTAAAGTCCTTTTCAGAAAATGGTGGTAAAGTCCTTTTAATATGGCAGATGTCATGGAATAATAAGGTGAGCGGAGAGAAGTTTATGAGAAAATTCTCAGATGATGTACTTAGGATTTCTAGAGGCGAAATAATAGGTAATTTAAGGGTTTGTAAGTTCAAAATAACTGAAAGGGGAGTATTAGGTTGTCTCTAGTAATAGAATTCATCTTAGCAATAATTTATTACATACCGGCATTAGTAGCTAATGGAAGCGCTCCATTTATAAAAAAGGGAACTCCAATAGATTTTGGTAAAAGGCTATGGGATGGTAAGAGGATTTTAGGTGATGGTAAAACTTTTGAAGGTCTTTTGATTGCTCTAACATTCGGGGAAACAGTGTCGATAATTATGGCTAAATTTTTGGGAAATCAATGGGTGATAATTGGCTTTTTTGAAAGTCTTGGGGCAATGCTAGGGGATATGTTAGGTGCTTTCATAAAACGTAGACTGGGACTAGAAAGAGGAGCTAGAGCTCCGATATTAGATCAATTAGATTTTATTTTTGGAGCCACTCTAGTACTATTAATTTTTAGAGTTTCATTAACTGTATACCAATTCCTTGAGATAATGGTTATAGCTATAGTACTTCATATGTTTACTAACTATGTAGCTTTTCGATTAAAAATAAAAAGTGTCCCGTGGTAGTTAATATTATGCCTAAAAAAGGTAGTGAGAAGACATTTTCTATAATTAATAACGTTTATACTGTAATCATTTTAATAATTATTATGGGTGTAGCTATACTAGGCGCAATAGCTTTCCCTTATTATGTTTCCCCAATAACTTACTCTAACGGCGGTTCACCTCAAGGAGCAAGTATAGCTGTTTTAGCGTCACTTATAATCATGGGATTAATAATAGGTGTCTATTTCGTAGAAAATAAAAATTATGAAGTAGGAGGTCTTGTTTTAGTTTTCACTTTAATTATAATTGCTATGTACGTGTGGGTAGCTTATGGTGCTTCAGCGGTAAAGTTTATATTTAACATAAGTTAAAAAGGTGTGAGAGTGTATGGAGCCCATTAAAATAAAACTTTCTACTGGTAGAGAAGTAATATTAGATGAAGATGCAATAAAGGTTCTTAATGAATATGTTAGGACACAAATGACATTAGAACAACTAGCTAAAAGGTTGAATTTAGCTAATTGGGAAGAGGCGTACGAATTAGTAAAACAAGTCCCAGCTTTTGTTATGTGGACTCCGCTGCCCATTCTAAAGAAACTGAAACAAACTTAAACTTTTCTATAACATTCTGGTTTAGACTCGTATATCAAACCCTGTTTCCTCATATCGCTTATCAGTTTTTCAACACTACCCTTATCTATTCCAATTCCCTCAGCTTCCTTAATGATGTCCCTAACTTTAGCGCATTCATTTGACGAGGATAATGTATCGATTATTTCTAGAATCTTAGCCATTTTCTCTCTTGCACTCTTAGGTTTGCCAGTCATTATAGTATCTATGTCAATTTTTCCAGATTCTACGTCCAATCCCACTTGTTCTAGGAAAATCCTCATTATATTTATAGCCCTTTCTGCATCTTCTTTTGTAACCTCACTTTTTAATGCCATCTTAGCATAAGCCTCCGAAATTCTGATTAAAGCTTCTAATTGCCTAGGTGTGATTATTATTGGAGAGTCTGCACTTTCAGAGCTCTTCCTTCTCATTTCTACAAAGAAATCTAGTAGTAGTTTCTTTGCCTCTTCAGTAAGCCTTGGTTGGATATTCTTTCTAGCGTACGCAATATATTTTTTTAACAAATCAACATCAATTATTGACATTTCTTGAGTTTTCCCAGCGTGGACATTTAAAATGTGAGACGCTAACATTTGGTCCTCTTCCCCAGGCTTATCTATTAGTATGAAAATTAGATCAAATCTAGATAGTATGGTTGGCGGTAAATTAATGTTCTCAGAAAGTCCCCTCTCTGGAATATATCTTCCGAGTTTTGGATTGCCAGCTGCTATTACGGTAGCTCTAGCGTTTAGTTTTGCCACTATCCCAGCCTTAGCTATTGATACCGTTTGCTGTTCCATAGCTTCATGTATTGCAACTCTATCCTCATCTCTCATTTTGTCGATCTCATCAATTACAGCAACACCTCCGTCAGCCAGTACTAAAGCTCCTGCTTCTAAGTAATAATCGCCAGTATTCTTATCCCTAGTGACAGTGGCAGTTAATCCCGCTGCTGTAGAACCCTTACCAGTAGTATAAACTGCTCTTGGTGCCGCTCTTGCAGCAAATTGTAACATTTGTGATTTTGCGGTTCCAGGATCACCAATAATCAAAATGTGGATATCTCCCCTAATTCTGGTACCGTCTTGCAAAACCTTTGGAACTCCGCCAAATAATGCCAGGGCTATTGCCTCCTTAATCTCCCAATGGCCATAAATTGAAGGTGCTATCGATGTTATTATTCTTTCTCTTATCCATGGATCTTTAGATAGTTCTTTTATCTTCTTCTCATCTTCCTCTGATATTTTAACTTCATCAAGTACCTTTTGAGATATCTCTATACTATTAGCCTTAAGATACATGTCAAATACCGCTTTACTACCTCTTTTTATTTGTGAATCCTTCTTTATCTCTAATATTCCAACTACTTTAACCCTATCACCTGGTCTCGCTGTATCTACTAAATCATCTTCAAGAATTATCTCTAACTGCCTAGGCAATTGACCAGGTGGTATTTCCTCTGGCCTCTCTTGTAAAATGGCTTTTTGCCAGTCGATGAATTCAGATTTATCTTCAATGAGTTTAAATTGCCCTGCCTTTCCACAAGCTGGACAAGTGGAAGGCACTTCAATTATTTCTCCCATCTCTCCCTCCGGTGGCCATACGAATTCTTGCATACAATCTGGGTTTAAATGTTGGAATGTTGCTTTACTTAGTCTTTCTTTTACTGGAGTTTCCTTTACTAATATGCCTTCTATAGCGACAAGTTTCCCTGCATCACTGCTCCTTATCTTTCTTAATTCTATAACTCTAGGTACATTAGTAAGTCTGATATGAACATTCTTTATTTCTTCCTGATAAGAGGGATCTTTTTCTATTATGTAATCATAAAGTCTTCTCTCTAGAATCGGTAAAATTTCTTTCGGAGAATTTATTATCTTTGTAGCTAATTGCTGATTAAATGAAAATAAGTCTGAAAAGTTAATATAAACACTCTTCTTCCTATAAGCTATAATCTCATTTATCTGCAATAGATAAGGGTTCTTACCTTTTTCATCCCTAAAAGTATTTATAAATTCTAAGAAAAGTTCGCCGTAATCAACTTGCTGAGTTTCCAAATAACTCACCTATCCCCTTTTCAATAACATATTTTACCATTTTGAAAACTAAAATCTCTTCCCCCGTCATTCTATCTAACACGTTCTGGTCATTAATGCCTAAAAAAGCAAGCTGTATTATCTTCCTTATTCTAATTGATACTATCTCGTTTATAAATTGATCAACTTTTCTTAACTGATCTAATGCGCTTAAATCTCTAGAGTTTTTTAAATTGTTTCTTAATATTTTAACCCTTTGATAAAAGTCTTTAGGGAGCTTGACGAGTGATGCGGGCGTGGAAACCGTTTGCCTCTCCTGAAATAATATCTTTCCCAGCTCATCTAACGTAACTACGTCAAGGATTCTGGCTACGTTTTTATTTTCTAGAGTTTCAGCAAGCCATAAGTGAGCTTCGTCTTCACTTCCTTTGCTCAACGAAATTTCTTCAAATCCGTCATCAAAAGGGCCCCAATCGTCAAGAACCATTATCTTTTTCTTTGTAAAGCTTTCAATACGTTCAAGTGCTTTAAGCTTAATATTAATCATAATTATTTAGTTAATCTGTAACCTTATAAAACATATGAGCGTTGAGATACCTAAATTGCTTTTAACTGTTAAGAAGAATAAAGAGAATAAATGTATAATTGAGATTTTGAATAGAATTTTCATAAAAGATCTTAATGCTAAGGCTGAGGAAGTAGTAAAAAATGTAATTCTGTTATATACCTCTTTAAGCCCTATGGAAGCTTACGGCTTATTATATTCAGCCCCTCCTTCGTGTGTTGCAAAAATATTTCCCATAGAGCATGTAATTAACTCTATTAATGAGGATGAAATTATAAGGGAGGTCACTCAGATTTCTAAAAATAAAATTAAAGGTTCTTTTTATGTTGATTGTTATTCTAGGGGAGCTAAGGTAGATTGTAGAGAGATAGAAATAGGAATAGGTATAGGGCTAAGGGATGTCGCAAAGGTTAATTTCTCTAATCCAGATATTATAATAACTATAAATGTAGTTAAAGATAAGGCTTTTGTTTCTTATATTAAAAAGGGACAGGAAAAAGTTTCGGTTAACTCTCTCAGTTAAAATATATAGTAATACTACATAAAATAACGATTAGGTGAAAGTTTTGGAAAACATTAGAGATCTAATTGAAAGTACTATTAATGGTTATACAGTATTTGACAGAAGTAAGGTGTTGAACCCAGACTATGTACCAAGAAACTTACCGCATAGGCAAGACCAGATTAAGGAGCTTAGTATAATGTTTAAAGACGTTATAGTATCACCAGGGAATACCTCTGTTAGGTCTGTAATTTTAGGAAGAACTGGGACTGGGAAAACAGTAACGTCAAAGAAGTTCGGGGAAGAGTTCGAAAAGATAGCCAATGAGAAAGGTATCAAATTAAAGTATGTTCATATTAACTGTCATAGGCAAAGGACGTTATACTTAATGTTGATGGAAATTGCCCAAAACCTAAGATTACAATTACCAAATAGGGGGTTATCTTCACAAGAAACTTTCAAACTCATATATGATTACTTAGAAAAGAAGAACATTCATTTAATTTTAGCATTGGATGAGTTCGATTACTTTATAAGCACATCACCAGTAGAAGACATATACTTTCTAGTTAGAGTTTATGACGAATTAAACGTGAATGTAAAGAGGATACATTATATTTTCATCGTTAGAGAAATAACGAGTCTATCGGGTTTAGATAAAAGTATTAAGGATCATATTCTTAAAAATATCATAGAATTTCCTCCGTATAATTCAAATCAGTTATATGATATTCTTATAGACAGGGTTATTAACGAGAAAGCCTTTAAGGAGAATGCCGTAATGGATGAGGCTATAAGGTTTATTGCGGACATTCATGGTGTAGATAAGGGTGGAAGCGGTAATGCAAGATTAGCAATAGAAACCTTAGAACTAGCTGGTAAGATAGCTGATAGTGAGAACTCTCCGATAGTCACAATTGACCATACAAAAAAGGCTAATTCTAAAATTAATCCAGAGCTTAGCCTAATAATTGATACGATTAAAGACTTAGAGCTTCACCAATTATTATTGTTAAAGAGTGTCATTTCTCTTCAAAGAAGGGAAGGCTTAGATTTCTTCCCTATGGGTAAAGTTGAAGAGGAGTACAGATATATTAGTAAGACTTTGGGTGAAGAGCCAAGAAGACATACTCAAGTATTTGAAAACATTAGGAAGTTAAAGCTAATGGGGCTGATAAACACGAGACAAAGCGGTAAAGGCATGAGAGGTAGAACTACTTTAATTTCACTTCCAATCCCAATATCAAATGAACTAGAGGAACTAATAGATAAAGAAATAAGGGGGAGATTAGGCAATAGAGGAGCTACTAACTCCAACAGCATTTAAAGTTCTTAGAATATTATTTAAATTTGGAGAAATAAATATAACTAAGCTGTCAAAAGAGACTAAAATCAAATACTCTACTTTAGAGAGGATTATAAGGATTTTGGAAGAGAAAAAAATAGTAGAAGTAATAGAGGCTGATAGGTCTAAAATCATAAGATTAAACTATGAAAACCCCAAAGTAGTAATATTAAAAAACCTCTTTGAAGAACTTGAGAATATATGACTGAGGCAAAAGTAGTCGATATTTCAAGCAAGGGCGTAGTATTAAGAGAAGCCACTGCAGAAGGATTCATAAAGTTAAAGAAAGAGACTATTAAGTTAATTAAAGAGAATAAGATCGAGAAAGGCGATGTAATAACAACTGCTATAGTCGCTGGGATTTTAGCATCTAAACGAACACATGAGTTAATACCCATGTGTCACCCAATACCGATTGAGTATATCTATGTTGATGTTAAAGTTGAAGAAGAAGGTATAAGGGTAGTTTCTACTGTCAAAGCACATTATAAAACCGGCGTAGAGATGGAAGCTCTAACAGCCACTTCAGTAGCGTTATTAACAATTTGGGATATGGTTAAAAAATATGAAAAGGATGAGAAAGGACAATACCCAACTACAGTGATAAATGAAATTAGAGTAATAAATAAAATTAAGACTTACGACGATAACGCGAGTAAGTCCTCTTTTTAGACGTCTCCTCCTCTTTTTTAGTCTCCCCCTCTGTGGTGGTTGGAGGTAAAGAAGATAATGCTTTTATAATTTCCTTTTCACCTTCCGTCAGTTCAAGTTCTTTATCTAATTTATCCCTATACTTTGAGTAATACTGAACGAAGAATGGTAAAACATCATTTAAAGTCTTCTCTTTAGAAGAGTGTATTTTCTCACCTATTTTCCTAAGTAATAATTCTAGGTTATCTCTATTCTCTTTAGTCTTCGATAAGAGCTGAATGTATTGTGGGAATTGGTATTTAACCCATTTAGCCTTATAAGTAGGTTTCTTCTTTTCTAAAGACGCTAAAGCAACACCAGGTCCCATTAAGTCAAAAACATACGAAAGCAAATCCCATCCGACAAGCTTAGCTCTAGATAGAAACAGTGAAGCTTTCGATAATGCGTCGTATGCTCTCCATACGTCCTCCATATCAGTATATTGTAACGGTATGTTCTCATCTAACCATCTCATTAATAGCTCATAATCAATTTGAGTGCTTGTAACTGCACTCTTAGCCTGCCAATAATACTTGGCCCAAAACACTTGTCTTAACGCCTCAAATGGGTCTAACTCTCTATCTTTCCTCCTAACTAACTCTTTAGCCATTTCGAGAGTAACTTTACCAAAACCTTCAGCTACACCTTGTAGCATATTGATTGCGTATCTTGCATCTCCCTCACTTTGTTCTATAATATAGTCTAACGCCTCATCATCACAATGTATCTTTTCTGCGTCACAAATATGTTTTAAAATCCTCTTCATAGGATATTTACCTAATCTCTTTAACTCTATCATCTCTACAGCGTTTCTTATAGGTCTTAATGATGGATCCCATGGGTCATTAGCGGTCAAAATTATAGGATATTTAGTCTTTTCTATAAGTTCCAAAATACCGGTTATCGCGCCAACATCAACTCTAGCGTTTATTCCATCGACTTCATCGAGTAAGATCAGCTTTCCCCTTATCCCGAATAAAGTGCCAGTTATAGAAGCTCTAATTACTATATTCTTTATATCCTCTAAGTTTCTCGAATCACTAGCATTTATTTCCATTAATTCTAGTTTGTAATCATGCGCCAAAGCCTCAGCTAAAGTGGTCTTCCCTACTCCAGGGGGGCCATAGAGTAATACAGCCTTAACTTTAGGTTTTCCACTAAGCCAACCCTCAATCCACTCCTTTAACTTCGTCTTTGCTTCTTCTTGATTCTCTATGTCATTAAGGCTCTTAGGCCTATATTTTAAAAACCATTGTAATGGCAAAAAGTTCACCTTAAGTCTTAGAACTCATGTACTTTTCACCGTAAACCGCCAGCTTAGCTAGAAATGCACTTAGTTGAATCTCATCGTCGGCTCCTTCCATTATTCTAAATTCTACTTCCCCAGCATAATCGACTAGTATAACCCTTAACTCATCTGGTACATTTAGTTCGTTTCCGGTCAATTCCCTATGTACTTGTTTAATAATATCCTCTCCGGATAAACCATAATTAACCAGTAAGTCTCTTAATTTATCTCTAGCTTGTAAAAATTTACCTTGCAATGCTAGGTTTAGCATCTCCCTAATTTCTTTCGGCTGAGCTAATCCTAGCACTTTATACACTGCCTCAACAGTTACCTTACCATAAGCTGAAGCTGCTTGTAAAATGTTAATGGATTTTCTCATATCACCTTGAGCAATATCATAAATTGTTTCCAGCGCTTTAATATCAACCTCAACTTTCTCATTCTTCGCTATGTAAAGTAACCTATTTACCACATCCTCCTTTTTCAGTGGGTAAAATCTAAATAGGGCAGTCCTAGATTGAATAGGTTCAATTATCTTACTTAAATAATTACAAGCCAAGATAAATCTAGTAGTTTCAGTGTATAATTCCATAGTCCTCCTTAGAGCTTGCTGTGCATCAGCTGTCATATTATCTGCCTCATCCAATAACACAACTTTAAAGGGTACATTACCTCCAGCAACAGTACGTGCGAACTCCTTGACCTTACTTCTAATGACGTCAATTCCTCTCTCATCACTAGCGTTTAATTCAAGGAAATATTGCCTATAATTTTCTCCGTAAAGATCGTGTACCAAAGCTAGAGCCGCCGTAGTCTTACCAGTCCCTGGCGGACCGGCGAACAATAAATGGGGCATATTCTTCTCTTTAACAAACTTTTTCAGTCTTTCCACAATATCTTTTTGATTTACGATTTCGTCTAATGATTTAGGCCTATACTTTTCTGCCCATAAGATTTCCTCTTCCAATCTTAAGCCCCCTATTTCCTTTTATACTTCCCCATTATTACTCCTTTGTCAATAATATGTCCTTCCATAAGGCTTTTCAACTCATCTGCGGTAACGCCGCTCTTTTGAGGCAGTTCGGTGTCTAACGCATAAACATAGAAATAATACCTATGAGGAGGGTGAGTTCTGGGAGGGCAAGGTCCCCCATAGCCTACTTTCCCGAAATCATTAACCCCTTGAATGCCATATCCTGATTTTTCTATTTTCTTTATATTTTTAGGTAACTTATTAGTTTTAATATTATAAATAACCCAATGAATAAAAGTTCCTCCAGGCGCATCTGGGTCTTCTACTATTATAGCATAACTTTTCACGTTAGGAACTTGATCCCATTCCAGTTCTGGTGATACGTCTGCTCCATCACAAGTATATTCAACTGGGATAAAATCCTCATTTTTAAAAGCCGGACTTCTTACATTCATATTTTCGTAATTAGAAGTTGAAAATAAAACTCTTTCTACTTCTTAGATAAGTAAAACTCCTGCTCCTCGTGGCCGTTTTTAGTTATCTTTGTAACTATTACTCCAGTTCCAGTATATGGGTCTCTTTTTAGAGATGAAAATATAGCTCTTTTAGCCAGCTCAGCAGCCTCATCTAAACTCATATCCGGCCTATAACCATCTTCAAGAACGCTTATAGCCTCTGGAGAACCAGAACCAGTTGCAGTATAATCCTCTTCAGTGATATCACCTAAATAATCTAAGTTATATAGCCTGGGCTGATCATCAACTCCCCCTATTAAAATCTGGACTAAATAAGGAAAATATTTCGAGAACGAAAGTAAATTAGCTAAATAAGTTGCTAAAGCTTTAATAGTAATCGGTCTCATTCCAGTAATATAATTATAATGGTATAAGTTCTTCAGAAGGTCATATATAAATTGTAAATCTGCTACGCTACCAGCTGTAGTAATCCCTATAGTATCAGTAATATACAATACTTTTCTTACATATTTATGTGCAACGTATAACCCTGCACTAGCCCTCCTATCAGCAGCAAGTATAACACCTTCTTTCGTTTTAATCCCTACAGTTGTAGTTCCCTTGAGAATCTTGCGCTCCAAATTCATAACCTGAGAACCCACTTTAATATAATCTCACTTCTTAATAAATTCAACAACCCCTAAGATTCTTTCAGCAATATCTAACACTTTACCATCAGCGTAAGGTTCACCACTAACCATTAAACCTATGGGCAAATCATTAATCATTGAAACCGGTAATGAGATTGAGGGCGCATTAACTGCATTAAAGATTTCAGTATTCCCTATTAATACGTCCCTATACTCTAATTCTCTCCCTATAACTTCACTTATCTTGGGTGCCGGTATTTTAGTAGTGGGAGAAAGTAAAGCATCAAACTCTTTGAAAATCTTTATATACTCTCTTATGATCAAGTTCCTTATCCTAAGAGCATTAACGTATTCATAGGCTAAGATTTTCTCACCGTTAATCAGTAGTTGTCTGACATCTGTAAAATACTCGTTAATCCTCTGAGGGTATAAACCCTTACTCTTATGAAATGCCACACCTTCAGCTAATGCTATAGTCTTTCTCACATAAGGAGCATATTTAATTATAAACTCATTATGGATTTCCTCAATGTCAAAATAACCAGAAAGTTTATTAATAACTTTCTTTAGCGCTTTAGAAGCATCATCTTCACCGAATAAGAATAACCCCAATTTAGGTTTTCTCTTAGCTTGCTGTATTAAAGGTGTCTTATCTTCATAGACGCTTTCTAACACTCTTTTTAGCGTATTTAAATCCCTAGTTATGAAACCTATCGTATCAAAAGTCCAACTAAAAGGCACTACACCTTTAGTTGGAATCAAGCCGGTTGTAGGCTTAAACCCTATAACGCCACAAAGCGATGCTGGAATTCTTATAGACCCGCCAGTATCTGTGCCTACTCCAACGTCAGCAATGCCTAAAGCAACTGCCACTGCGGAACCACCACTTGACCCCCCAGAAATCCTTTCTGGGTCTATAGGGTTTCTTGAAGGGCCAAGATATGAAGAAGTATTGGTTGCACCCATAGCGAATTCATGAGTATTTGTCTTTCCTATTATTTCTCCTCCCTCATCTAAAATCCTCTCTATAATTGGGGAGTTTTCACTGGGTATGTATCTAAAAAATCTAGAGCCTGCAGTAGTTGGTAAATTTACTATATCTATTATATCTTTAACTGCGAAAGTCAGGCCGTGAAGTTTTCCCTTATCTCTTAGTTTAATCCTTTTTATAGCTGTAAAGATATTGTATTTCGAATTTAATTCTTCTAACGACATCTTGGGTCACACAGAACAGTGGTTCAGGCAAGTCTTGTAGGTCGTAATTCTCCGAGCTTTCTGAGGACTTCATTAATAAATCTTTCAAAATCTTCCCTATTAAAGCCTCTTTTACCTACAATTTCATAAATAACCCCCTCAACTTTAGAATAATTTTTTAGGGTTTCATTTAATTTCCTCCATGGGATTCCCTTTAAGGCATCTGAAAGGGCCTTATCAAAGGGTAATACTCCCTTAACCATAAGGCAACTAATTATTGGGTATCCAACATAACCTCTAAATTTAGTACCATTATCGTCACTGTAAAACTTATTCCCTTTAACTATGACTCTGTACCTCCTATCACCCTCAGAGGAAATAACTTCACACTCCTCCTCGTTTATCACCTTAACCCGGCCGTCTGCAATTGCACCTAACGCTTCGAGTACTTTAATTCTTGGGGGTTCTTTTAAATACAAGTCCTCTCATCTCGCCTCTTATAAATATTTATATTATTTAAACAATATAAACTCTACAATGAAGGCTATCGTTGTACCTGGGCCTAGACAAGGTTATAAGTTACAAGAAGTTCCAGACCCGAAACCAGGGAAGGATGAAGTTATAATAAGAGTTGATAGAGCAGCACTGTGTTATAGGGATTTACTCCAACTACAAGGATATTATCCAAGAATGAAATACCCAGTAATATTAGGGCATGAAGTGGTGGGGACAATAGAGGAAGTTGGTGAAGAAGTTAAAGGATTCGAGGTTGGAGATAAAGTAATTTCACTTCTTTATGCACCGGACGGAACTTGTGAATACTGTAGAATGGATGAGGAAGCTTATTGTCATAATAGACTAGGTTATTCTGAGGAATTAGACGGTTTCTTCGCAGAAAAGGCTAAAATTAAAGTGACAAGTTTGGTCAAGGTGCCTCAAGGGACTTCGGATGAAGGAGCAGTATTAGTTCCTTGTGTAACTGGAATGATTTATAGGGGTATAAGAAGAGCTGGAGGAATCAGGCCCGGAGAGCTTGTTTTAGTTACCGGAGCAAGTGGTGGTGTAGGAATTCATGCAATCCAAGTGGCTAAAGCTTTAGGGGCGAAAGTAATAGGAGCTACAACATCGGAGGAAAAGGCAAAGATAATTAAACAATATGCAGATCACGTTATTGTGGGTACTAAGTTCTCTGAGGAGGCGAAGAAAATAGGAGATGTAACGTTAGTTATAGACACTGTAGGGACTCCGACCTTCGAGGAAAGCCTAAGGTCTCTGTGGATGGGTGGTAGGATAGTGCAGATAGGTAATGTTGATCCTTCACAAATTTACAACTTAAGGTTAGGTTATATAATTCTTAAGGATATAAAAATAGTTGGGCACGCATCAGCGACCAAATACGATGCGGAACAAGCACTTAAGTTGACAGCTGAAGGGAAAATAAAGCCAGTAATTGCGGGTACTGTTAGCCTTGAGGACATAGATAGGGGATACCAAATGATAAAAGATAAGAATAAAATAGGAAAAGTGCTAGTAAAACCATATTAATTCTTTAAGCTAAATTATTCCCAATGAAAATTAAATTCTCTACGCTTACAATCCCCTCAAATTTAATCCCCCATACGGAAGACGAAATAGATCAGACAAAAGAACTCGCTTCATATATTTTTGAATCCCTTTCAGTACTAGACTACAAAGACGTAGAAATTGATGATAAGATTCTTTTAATATCTTCCATATTCGGATCGAAATTATTAGAGGGAGTAATAGACAATTCCTACTCTTACTATTATTCTTTAAAAGGTGCAAAATACTTGTCTGGCGATGCGTCAATATTAATAAGCGAAACGCTAACCTATGCTACCTTGTACTCACTATACAACGTTAACTTTAATAACATTATACCTTTTAGAACTGTAAAATATTTAGGAGTGATAGCTGATTCCGTAGTGGACTTAAGTAAGGAAAAAAAGTTGGCAGAGGAACTTAATACATCCTCTGGTTTACTTTTCATAAACATAAGAGCTTCTATGAGTCCGAGAAGTTATTACGTTATTGATAAACTATGGAAGAGCTTAATGAATATAGAGATTGTAAGATACCCAGACAACTATGGTTTAATCTCGTTAATAATTAAAGAAGGTGAGTCAATGAAAGAAACATTTATTTTTATAACTCCAGGGTGATTAGATGGACTGTTTAAACATCTCGGAAGCTATAAAGTACTCCTGGATCGGATACGGTAAATTAATAAGTGAGATTAGCAAAGAGTGTATAGAATCGTTAAGAGACGAAGTCATTCAAATAAGGGAAAAAATTAAAGAGGTAAAGAATGAGGTAACAGAGGATTACCTATTACCCTATAAGTTAAGGGAAAAGGGAGTAAACTCGGAAGATCTAGTTAAGTTAGCCCTATTCGAATTAGCAAGACGCCTTAACGCTTCTTCAAGTCTAAACTCTTCTAAAGAAAGAGATGGGTTAAGATATATATGGATAGATATGGGGATTAAAAAGGTGTTAAGAGGGATATGCAACTGTAAAGGTTTTGTAAAAAGTGAATTGAAAAACGGGTTTTTAGTAATGATAGATGGGATAGTTTATGCGGAAACTTATTATGGTAATGAAGAGGAAGTTTTAAAAGAAGTAATATCTAAACTTGCCTCATATATGCCGACATAAAAGAGGTGGAATGTTAATACACGTTTATACCAAGATGTAAAACATCTTTCATATAATTAGATGATTATTTTCACTATATAAAAGCTCCCAGTTAACAAATCCATACTTAAGTTTTGTAACCGTTTTCATATGTCAGATTTCCTCTTATACTCAGTTAACCAATTTAATTTAAGGCAAATGATAAAGCAGTAATTATAAAGGAGTTAATAAAGTAGTCTCTACGGAAGTTTTCTATGCAATTAAATCGAGTAGTAATTCGCATTTTTCGAACACATTAATGATTTATAGATCGTTAAAAGAAAATAGGCTATGGATATTATAAAAACCCTTTCGTACATTTTTCATCCATCTATAGTTACTTTCATAGGATTTACACTTATTGAAATTGCTGAAAAACTCTCACTCTTCGATTTCATTGATACCACACTATTTTTCTCACTATACCCCTTTGTGCTCGTTTTAGTCTTGAAAAGAGTGGGAAAAGTATCAGATATAATGGTGACTAAAAAAGAAGAGAGGATTTTACCAATTATTTTGGCAATAATAGGATATCTACTCGGTCTATTTTTAACTCTCTTTCTATCTTATGATAGAGTCTTAATTATTCTAGAATCTATCTATATAATTGATAGTGTAATTATTCTTCTCATAACACCAAAATACAAGGTAAGTGTGCATGTATCAACAGCAACTGGGGTAGCTGTTTCAGTCACCCTAATTCTGGGGTTAAAATATTCCTTTTTGTTCTTAATACCCTTAATAGTAGGTTACTCTAGGATTAGAGAGAAAGCTCATACAATAGGTCAAGTAGTTCTAGGTTTCATCCTATCAGCCTTTATGACTTTAATCCTTATTGTAGTGTTAATATAAACTTTTTAATTAATAAGTTAAATAGATTGGTATGATAACTAATTTAACTATAAGTGCAATATTGAAAAGAAAATTCGATAAAAACGATGTAGCCAGACTGGTTGGTAATGGGCTTGTCGACAAAGATCTTCTACCTTTGCTTTTAAACTTCTTAGCAACTAAGACCTCTTTACAAGACCTATTAATATTTAATAACATAAAAGAACATAGAGTTGCATTATTGAATAGATACGGAACAGGTTTCCTAGCGTTAATATATAAAACTCCTATAGTCGAAAGGAAAGAGGTAATAGATGCTTTTAACAATTTCAAGAAAACATATTTACCTTTATTTACGGAAGATATTGCGGGGTTTGAGTTAGCATATAAATCTTTAGAGAATGGAAAACTGAAAAGAATAGAACCACCGTTCCCCTTACAGCTCTCAATAATCAATCATCCGAAGCTTATAAGTTATAGGATCGCGGAAGACACAGAATTTAGCCCGCTAAATACGAATTTTAGGGAGATATTAATAGAGCCTTCATTGATAGATGACGGTAAAATAATTATTACCGTAACTTATAGAAATCGTGAGTTAGATGAGTGTTTGTTAAACAGAGTGTTTGATGAGGTTAATAAATTAGTAGACTCTTTATTGGTTAAGTGAGATTTTTAGAGAAGTACTTGATTCCTCACTCAGCGTTTTAATGACATTAGATTTAAATAGGCTAATTGAAGAGATAATGTGGGAAAACGTAAAAGTTTTTTGTATAGAAGATGCCGCGGTAGTCTAGCGGTCTAGGATGGGGGCCTGTCGAGCCCCTGACCCGGGTTCAAATCCCGGCCGCGGCGCATTTCCTTCTTTCCTTATCGATTAAATTAAAAAGATAAGGACTAAATTACTAACTGATTTTTATTTTTAACTTTTGGGCTTCTAATTTTTAATCACTAACTGACTAGATCTCATCCTTATCAATTTCATTGTATAAAATTTTTAAATGAAGATTCCAGAATTTAACTTATGTCATTTGATTTAATGTGTAATAGTCCTATAGGTTTAGGGGGTATGTTTCAGACTTTTCCATTCAATGGTTCATTATTCTCCCTGATTAATCCTATTAGTGGATTTCTTGGAAATTTCGGTTTTCAAGTTTTTCCCCTTTATAGGGCAGAATTTGGGAGTTATCCAGGATATACATCCTTCGCTGTTTGGTATGTACCCTAATATTGGTTATACGATAAGGCTATGCCAGGGCCCCGAATTTTTAGGAGTAGAAACCGGGCATGCGGGTTTATTATCTTCTATACTAGGGGGTTCTACCTTTGATGACTTCTCCCTTCATAATTCTCTTTTATCCTCATTAGGTATGATAGGAGGTTTAACTCCTTATAGTGGACTTGTGCCAGAGTCATCTTTATTTTCACTTATAGCATCATTGCTCTAGCTTTCAGTATACTATTTACAAACTTTTATTATCTTATTAAAATACATAAAGTGTGGATTGCATTGAAGTAGAGAATTTAGTTAAGTTCTATAACGGGATTAGAGTATTAGACTCTATTTCATTCCATATAGGTTGTGGGGAAAGATGGGCTTTAATAGGACCAAACGGTGCGGGAAAATCTACTACTTTAAAAATCTTAGCAGGTTTAATTCCTTTAGATAGTGGAGAAGTTAGGATAATGGATTATAAGCCGGGGTCTGAAGAGGCAAAAAGACTGATAGGTTACTTGCCAGAGGATTCAGACCCTTTTCCGGCATTATCCGTTGAGGACAATTTAAAATTCGTTGCTGCTTTACGTAATGTTAAAAATGCTGACGATTATATTGAATACCTTCTTACTTTACTTGACTTGTCAAAGTACCGTAATTATAAAGCCTCTTCACTCTCTAAGGGTAATAAGCAAAAGCTGGCAATCGCAATGGTTCTCTTATCTAAGCCTAAGATCTTATTACTTGACGAACCACTAAATTACTTAGACCTACCGTCCCAAGAGGTTGTTATACAGTTGCTTAACGAGTTAAAAGACGTAACTATACTGGTTTCTACACACATTATGAGCATTGCGAATAGGCTAGCTACTAATGCATTAATCATTGTAAACGGTAGAATTATGTGGAAAGGAAAGTTTGAGGAGTTAAAGAGACTTGGTGAGGGGTCGTTAGAGAAAATTATTATTGATATAATGAGAGGTAAACTAGGAGTTAAATAAACCCACTTTTAATTTAATGTCGGCGGAATATCGAGAGAATTAGTAAATTAAACCTAATAGTTACATAAAAACTAGTCTATAAATTCTATCTCTTCTACTTTCCTGTTTTCAAGTTCCTTTTCCCTTCTGAATAACGCTTTAGACTTCAAGTATTTTGCAGTAACTATTGAAAAGCAGTCAGCTAAAGAGATGCCGTATTTGCATTTGCATTCAGCAGCGTACCTCATTATAATAGGTTTTACTCCTATGATCTTGAATCCGGCCCTAGCTATCGTCTTTACTATTCTTTTTGCCTTGTCCTCACCTAATTTCCTGCATAATACATAATATACTTTGGTTAAATTGACAACGTTTATATAAGGCTCTATCTCCCCTCTGAGGATCTCATCATAATATTCCCTAAATTTTCCCTCTAGAAATGATAAGATAATCCCGCTATCAAGGACTAGCTTCCTCATCTTCTTTACGACTCCTAATTAACTCTTCATACAACTCTACACCTTTAGCTATGCCGAACAATTTCTCAGCGTATTTCTTTTTTATACCTTCGTTTCTTTCAATGAGATAATTTATTACATCATCATACGACACTCTTTTTCCGGTTTTCTTCTCTAACATTCCGGCAATTTCCGTTAATTTCTTCTTAGTCTCAGGCTTAACTTTAATTGTTTCCACAAATTCTACTTTTTCTACCTCCTTTTAAAACTTGACTCTTGTAAATAAAGATTCTGGCTTATACGTTATTAATCGCGTTTGTAATTCCTCTAGTAGTAGGAATATAATAGTTTAATGATGGTACTACAAGATTGTGAACTAACTTACATTCCTTAATGGTAGTGTAACTAAGGTGATTACAACTGTAAGAAATAAGAATGTTGCTAAATTATAGGAGTATATCCATGATGATGAGATAAGGACAGAAAGTTTTAATTAGCAATGTAAAGAGATTAGTAATGGCGGGGTTAAATAGCGGCGTAGGGTAGCCTGGTAGCCCGCGGGGCTCATAACCCCGAGATCCCAGGTTCAAATCCTGGCGCCGCTACCATCTCGCCCCGCCTCCATCATGATGATAAACTTTTTATGATCAATGATTAAAGCCCTGGATCGCTGAAATGATGACAAAGAGCCGAATGGAACAATGACAGTTTGTGGGCAGCCACTGAAAGTAGAAAATATATTTTCCCATTCCTTTCTCTTATTTTGTGGTAAAAAAGGGAGCAAAAAATAGCAAAAAAGGTAAGTCCCTAGTTCCTATTCCTGAATCAATTTACGAGGATTTCGCTGAGTTAGTATACTCCTTATATAAAATTAGGGTTACATCATTTGATGGGATAAAAGATCCAGATGAATTACCTAAAAAGAAGCTTTATGAGTTATTATCTAATGTAAACTATTTATTGAGGGTAACTAAGAATAGGGATTTAATAGATTATATTACGTTTGTAGTCCTCTCATTTTTCTCGTCAAGAAGTTCATTATTCTCACTGATCCCGATTACTACTATCAATAAAATGGTGAAAAATGACGAAGGGTTAAGGGAGAGCATTAGAAGTACGTTAATAGCAGTTTTAACAACATATGCGAGCCAGATTAAAGATTACGTTGATCCGCAGAACTTAAATGAGCAAAAAATAATAAATCTAGTCTCATTTCTCCCGGTTCTCTCACAACTCTCCCCAAGTGTTAATGTGATTAAGAGTGACGAGAGATATTCTGTCTTTATTAACATTCAGGGGGCTGAAAAAGAATTACTAGAAGTGTTAGCTGATGCTATAATAAATTTTTTTACAAATTTAGGGTTTAAGACTGAAAACTTAAAAATTTTGGAACAACTCATTAAACTGGATTTAGTTACTATTAGCCAAAACAAATAGTGTTTTAGTAAATGCATTGATAATCTTTATATACTACTGTATATGATTGTATACTATGGGACGAAGGTCCTGTTTTATGTCTGACGAGGCGTATGAAATCATCAGAAAGTACGCTGAGAATTCTGGTAAATCAATTTATGATTCAACAAATGATGCAATTCAAGTATTTTGGGGAATATACTCGATAATGGGTGAAGGGATTAACGCTTTTCTTGAGGAATTTCAACTTTACATAATGTTAAAAAACCTTAATGGGTTGAGGATAAATACTCAAACTACTCCCCCCTCAACCCTCTCAATCTATTTAGAAACATACATTAGGGCAAAAGTTTCGGATGAAGATAGACTATCTGATGAGACTATCTTAACTCTCACCCTTCTTTCGCAGTTTTTAAATTGTAAAGCGACTAAAACACCCAAGGGGGAATATATCTACATGTTTGAAAACGAGGAAGACGCAAAATACTTTGAGGATTTACTTAACAATTTATCAGTATCACTAAAAATCAAACTGAACATAAATAGGGATAAAAAGGTTGTGAGAGTAAGCTTTAAATGATATTCGCTGGCGTAGACCCTGGAAGCGGAAGTTATGAAGTAGCATTTGTTGATGAACTGGGAAGAGTAATTAAGTATTTCAACATTCCCTCGGACTTAGTGAGACTTGAGTATTATAAGTTGATTCAAGAGATTAAGAAATATAGACCAAATACAGTAGCCATGCCTTCGGGTCACGGATTACCTTTTGTAAAAAGTAGTGAGATTAATGATAAAGAAATTTTCTTACTCACCTTAGCAGACCCAGAAAAGGAAGGACATTTAAGGAACTTCTTACGGGCTTCTAAATTCTTACTCCCTAACGCATACACTGTTCCCGGCGTAATAGAGTTAGAAAGTGTAAAGAAGTATAAGAAAATTAACGTTATCGATATGGGGACTGCCGATAAGGTTGCTTCAGCCTTCTTTTATCGCACTATTTACGATAGTTTTGTGTTATTTGAGGTAGGTACTAATTTCTCTTCTATAATAGTTGTTAGAGACGGTAAGATAATAGACGGTTTTGGGGGGACAATAATTCCCGGCCATTCCTCTGCTGGTTTTATTGATGGTGAGGTTGCTTATCTCCTTTTTAAGCACTCTAAGATTACTAAGGAAACAATATACACTAACGGCTGTTGGGAAAGAGGTATCGAGATCGCAAGAATAATTGTAGAGTGGTACTCCTCAAAATACGATTTGCCAATAATAGTTTCTGGAAAGAGGAAGGACGAAGTTGATTTCGGTATTAAGTTCTCTTTTCCTTACAAGGAATCTTCAGTAGGTTCAGCTTATATAGCTAACGCGTTAGGGGGAGGAATTTATAGGAAATACTTAGATTTCCTTAAAAGCAGTGGGACTCCAATAGATTATGTGAGGTTAAAGGGATGGGAAGAGATTATTTCCTTGATAAAGACCTTATAATAGATATCAACGATAATATTTATCTAGTTTATACTAACATAAATCCTTACGGTTACGTTTATGCAATGCTGAAATACGTTTATACTGGGAAAGGGATATGGAAAGGGTACGAGAGAGTTTTGAGAGAATATGGTGTTAAAAACATGTTAAAACTCAACCAAGAGTTCACTTATGAGCCATGTTACGGAGTTTCATTCCCAACGATTAAAAAATCTAAAATAAAAAAACACTTATTACCAGAGGAAAGGCTTATTGAAATCATTAAAAGCCCTAAGGACGAGTTAGAGGAGAGGGTAGTTTCGTTATATTGTGAGACTGAGCCCAAAAGAGCCGGTATAACGGGGAGTATATTAGCGGGGATTCACCACGAGAAATCCGATATAGATTTAGTAGTTTACGGCTGTAAAGAGAGTGTTGATTTCCTTGAGTCATTTAGTGGATTCGATGAGGATAAAGAATGGATTGTTGAGACATCTAAAAATTATGGGTTAAGTTTAGACCATGCTAAAAGTTTATACGATAAAAGAGTTAGGGGTGTTTTTAAAGGTGTTAAGTTTTCAGTCCTTTTTGTTAAAGATAAGGTTGAAAGGCCTTGTGAAGATGTTTGTGTTAGAATTAGAAAAGTTAAGCTTAGAGCGGAAGTTAAGGCGGATTGTAATGCCTTGTTTTACCCTTCTCGAGTATATTTATATAATGTGAACGGTCTTGCAGAGAAGCCTTCAGAGTTAATATCTTATGAAGGAATTTACTCATTACTACTTTATAAGGCGAGAACGATAGAGGTTGAGGGTATGCTAATTAATTGTAATGGCGAGTATAAAGTGGTTGTTGGTGATAGGGATGTACAAGGATATGTTAGACGAATTCTGTAACTCTATTTCTTATATTTTATCTTATTCAACAGTTTTAGAGAGCATGTATAATAAGCCGGGTAATGCGTCGAGGTATAGGGATATAAAAAGCGTAAGATTTGAGGACTTAATTTTATCGGCACTTATTATGAAAGATTATTACAAGGACTTATGTATTAAGGGTTATAACAAGCGGAGACCAATTTTTGACTCATTATACTATGCTGTTTTAAAGAGCAAGGAAATGGGGATAAACTTCTCAATTTTAGGCACGGCTCTCCAGTTAATCCCCCTATCTTTCTCCTCTTTAGCAAGGAGTTTAGAGGATGTTATTAAAAAAGCGTCCATTACTATTAGGACTTTAGACGAGAGGGATTCGTTGTATTTCTCTAAAACATTATCCCTACTGAACTTAAGCTATTTGGGCTTTAACGAGCAAATGGACTATAGGGAAATGATAGGCAAACCGCTTTATGAGGTTTTAGTTTATTCCTCAAGGATTGACAGTTCTGTTAAAAACATGCTCGAAGACTATAAGTACTCGCTCAAAGTATCAGATTACATAGAAAAGTTAGGGGTAAAAGAAGGTGTTATAAAGGGTTTTCTTGAAGTTTTATGTGAGTTGCCTGATGGTTTAGTTTACAGGAAGCACGGGGGAAGAGTTGCTTTAGAAGTTTCTAATTACGCTTGTGAGGTAATCAAAAACCCCTCCTTATTGGAAGAATTTGATAAATACTTAATTCAAAACAATTTAAACCCTGGGTCTACAGCTGATATTGTTGCGGTTGGTATTGTTTTAAATAAACTGAGGGATTGGTATGACAAGAATAGCCTTAATTACTCGCGTGCCTTGCAGAGAGGATGCGATAGAATACCTTAACGGGTTACAAGTAGATTATATAATAGGCTTAGGAGACGTAGAATGTCCACAATACTTAAATAATTACTACGGTATACTAGGGGAGATGGATGAAGTGACAATAATGAAATATCTTAGGAAGAGCAAGAGGCTGATAACGGATAGGGTCGACTTGTTTTCAGTAAATTTCTCAACAGATTACGTATTATCCCACTTTTCACCGAGAAGTTCTCAGAAAGTAATGGGAGAAGTGTTACAGTATAAGCCTAAAGTCCTAATTCACGGGCATTCCGAAAACCAAGAAGAATACCATGTCTTAGACGTTAAGGTAATATCAGTTGGGAGTTTTGAAAAGGGGTATTATCTTCTTTTCGAGAATGGTAAGTTTATTAAAAGTCAACGTTAAAGTCCTCCAAAGACCTTGCCATTAAATAAGCATCCTCACCGTCAGCGTAATAATGCTTCAGTACTTTAACTTCCTTAAAACCTAACTTCTTATAAAGGTTAATTGCAGGGATATTACTTACTCTAACTTCTAGGTATACTTCCTCAGCCTTGTAAACATCTCTCATGGATTTTAAAGAGGCTATTAATAGAGACTTTCCAATCCCCATTCTCCTATACTGTTCTAAAACTGCTATTGAAACTACATGGCCTTTCTTTACAAGCGTTGGTATTTGTTTTACATTACTAAATCCCCACTCTATCCTAGGCATTATGTAACCAACAACTTGACCGTCAACCTCAGCTACGTAAAATGCCCCGTTATACTCCTTTAAATGTTCGACAAAAAAGTAGTAAGGATAGTTTTCTGGCAAGGAAAGCCTGTTTATCTTAATTATCTGATCAATGTCTGTAAGTCTCGCTAATCTTATAATATATGAACCACGTTTAAACGATTCCGCAAGTTCCATAATATAAGGTTTTTAGTTATAATATAAATTTGTGACTTAGCATATGCCTCATCCGTCAAAGAGGATAATCGGGGAAATAAGCAATGAGTTAAAGGGAAAGAAATTACTGATTGGAGTAACAGGCAGTGTTTCAATTTATAAGACGATAGACTTAGTGAGGGCCTTAATGAGGAGGGGGGCAGAGGTAAAAGTCATAATGTCAAGTGGTGCAAAGAAACTAATTTCTCCAACGCTCTTCGAGTGGGCTACCGGTGAAAAAGTTATAGATAAAATAACCGGCGAGATTGAGCACGTAGAACTAGCTGAGGAACTCGATGCTTTTATAATAGCCCCAGCTACAGCTAACACGATTTCTAAAATAGCGAATGGAATTGCTGACACAACGATAACATTAACAGCACTAAACTTCTTAGGCTTAAAAAAGCCCGTAGTCGTAGTGCCGGCAATGCACTTGCCCATGTATGAGGCAATATCTGAAAACGTGGAGAAGTTAAAGAAAATGGGAGTTGAGGTGATCCAACCACAAATAAAAGGCGATTTAGCCCATTACCCAGATTTAGATTTCCTTACACAGTATATAGCTTCATTCCTTTTAAGGGGTAAGGACTTAGCCGGTTTAAAAGTAGTAGTAACGGCTGGACCAACCAGGGAATACTTTGACCCTGTTAGATTTATCTCAAATCCCAGTAGCGGTACGATGGGAGTTGCTATAGCTAACGAGGCGTATTTCAGGGGGGCTGATGTTGTACTAGTAAGCGGGCCTATATCATCTAAACTTACGCCCTACGTTAAGACTGTGAGGGTTGAGACTACCATGGAAATGGCTGAGAGGGTAGAGGAATATGTTAAGATGGGTTACAATACAGTAATTCTCGCTGGAGCACCAGCTGATTTCAAACCAGTGAGTATTGCTAATGTAAAAATTGATAGCCACGCCGAAATCCCAGAGATAAAGTTAGAAAGGACTGTGAAAATTTCCAGTGTGATCAGAAAATACCCCGTGTTTCTGGTAGGTTTTGCTGCAGAAACCGTGAAAAACGATGATGAGTTAATAGAAAAGGCTAAAGTTAAGAAACAGAGGCATGGTTTTGATATTATAGTCGCTAATAACGCTGGGAGAAAGGACATTGCTTTTTCCTCTGAGTATAATGAAGTTATTGTGATTGGGGATTCTTTCGTAAAGAAGCTTAACAGGGATTATAAGACCGTTATTGCTAGGGAGTTATTAGATATTATAAAGAGTGAAAGGACGAAGAGGAGATATTAAGGTTATCGTAGTTAGGTTAGCTAAGTTTAAATTTTGTTAAACAGTATATGAAAATTGGTGGCTCGGGTAGCTCAGCCTGGTTAGAGCGACGGGCTGTGGACCCGTAGGTCCCGGGTTCAAGTCCCGGCCCGAGCCCTTAATTTACGTTCTTCTTTTAGAGAAATTTTACCTTCATGCAGCAGTCTGCGTTAAATTTGCAACTACGT
>Ga0208662_100020_pt1 | contig 84483 bp, 101 predicted proteins | sample OSPB_host_MetaG_FD_187136 | JGI IMG/M metagenome (GOLD analysis project Ga0208662, IMG submission 187136) | Hot spring microbial mat communities from Yellowstone National Park, Wyoming, USA - OSPB_host_MetaG (SPAdes) (version 2) | ecosystem: Environmental > Aquatic > Thermal springs > Hot... | reverse complement strand
AGTACCAGGAGGACCTACAAATAGAATACCTTTTCCAGCCATTTTACCTTGTTTAATTAATTGAACTACGACACCTGCAGCCTCCCTAGCTTCAACTTGCCCTACTAAACCTTCGGCTATAAATTTGGCTTTCCCTTTTTCATCTAGTCCTAAACCCTTTATATGACTATGTATACTAGCCTTCTCACGAATTGGTCTTCTAATTTCACGTATCTCAGACATATCAGATATTAATATAAGAAATAGCTTTTGAGATTAACTCTAATACTAATATATTATAAATTACTGAAACTTTGTTTCGAAATTTATATAGCATCTATGAAATTTATGCCATATATACTAGTTTTAACTTTATATTATAAAATTAGAAAATTTTAATATATAAAGTACTTATAAACCTTTAAGATATTATAGGAATTAGAAAATAATAGAAGTTAAATTAATAAAGAGCAATATTTGATTTTTAGAACTTAAACGTAGTCCGTGACAACTGCTTTTATGTTAAGTTTTATTAGTGTTACTAGCTTAGAATAACATATGATGAAGATCTTTGGGGCTGAAAAGTGATGTCGTGGCGGCTGTCTGAAAGGTGGTAGAGATGATTCACCTATCTGTAGGCAGGTTTAATATTGATATTATAGCGAAAATAGATTCAATACCACCAGTTGACACAAATCACGTAACAGACGTATTAGAAATACTACCAGGGGGGGCTGCTACTAATTACGCTGTTGCAGTAACAAAATTAGGTCATTCAGCCAAATTATTAGCGAAAGTAGGTAAAAACGAAGTAGTCAAAAGTTTAATGGAAAAGGTTGTAGAGTTAGGTGTTGGGCTGGAGTATGTTGAAGAGGTTAACGAAAAACCGAGTATGACGTTAATATTTCTAAGAGATGACGGAAGTTTATCTATGGTAAGGAGATTAGGAGCTTCAATCTTATTAACTAGAGAGGATGTAAAGAAACACTTCGGATTGTTTGATGTAATTCACTTTGCGTCCGTATCCCCAAATGTAGTAGTAAGGGATCCATATGCGAAAATAGTCTCCTATGATCCGGGACCATATGCTAAGGATATTGAATCCATTAATGTAGATATACTTTATGTTAATGAAAAGGAATATAATTTAATTAAAAATAAAGATATTAAGGCAAGGTATCTAGTAATTAAAATGGGTAAAAAGGGGGCTAAAATAATCGCTGAAACTGAGGAATGTGAAGTTGAACCGCTGCAAATAGAGAAGGTCGTAGATACAACTGGAGCAGGAGATGTTTTCGATGCTGCCTTTAACGTATCAATATCTGAGGGAAATGATATAGAGAGAAGTTTACAGATGGCCTCAGTAGCTTCTGGTTTAAAAGTAACTAGAATAGGGGGAATTTCATCGCCAACATTAGATGAGGTAAGGGAATATTTAAGAAAGAAAAAGCCAAAAGTTATATGTAAATGATAGTCCTTTTTGTTGACTTTGATTACTTTTACGCTCAAGTCGAGGAAGTGTTAAATCCCGAAATTAGAGGAAAGCCGGTAATCGTTTGCGTATTTTCTGGCAGGACTCAAGATAGTGGGGCTGTAGCTACAGCAAACTATGAGGCAAGAAAATTAGGTATAAAGGCGGGAATGCCTATTATAAAAGCAAAAGAAATCTTACCTAATGCAATATATTTACCAATGAGAAAGGAATTGTATCAGCAGGTATCTAATAGGATCATGAATATATTAAGAGAGTACTCTGATAAAATAGAGGTCGCAAGCATTGATGAGGCATATTTAGATATAACCAATAAGGTAAAAGATTTTAAGGAGGCATATAATATGGGACTTGAAATAAAAAACAAAATTTATGAGAAAGAGAAAATAACTGTAACAATAGGTATTTCAAAAAATAAGGTGTTCGCAAAAATAGCTGCAGAAATGGCTAAACCAAATGGAATAAAGGTGATTGATGACGAGGAAGTAAGGAGGCTAATAAGGGAACTAGACATTAGTGAGATTCCAGGGATAGGTTCTATTACTGCTAGTAAATTAAAGGAATTAGGTATAAATAAATTAATAGATGTCCTTAACTTCAATTTCGAAACGCTTAAGAAAAGTATAGGAGAAGCTAAGGCAAATTACCTTGTTTTACTGGCTAGAGACGAGTATTCTGAACCAATAAAGGAAAGGGTTAGAAGGAGTATAGGAAGAATGGTGACGTTGAAAAAGAACAGTAGAAATATAGATGATATAAAACCATTTTTATTTAAAGCTATAGACGAAGCCTATCATAAATTAAATGGAAAGATTCCTAGAACTATTTATTTAGTAGCTGTTATGGAAGATTTAGATATTATAAGCCGAGGTAAAACTTTTTCCCATGGTATCAGTAAAGAAACAGCCTATAAGGAATCTTTAAAATTGCTGGAGAAATTACTCGCAGAAGATAATAGAAAAATTAGAAGAATAGGTGTTAGATTTAGTAAATTCATCGAGGCTATAGGATTAGATAGATTCTTCAACATCTAGGCTTACGACATTTTTTAGCTTACTTATTTCAATTTCTTTGTGAACATTTAAATAATTGTATAATCCTCTTACTCCTCTTTGATTAGTATCGGGATTCGAAATTTGCTTAATATCAAAATATAATGGAACTCTGAACATTCTAGCTATTTTATCTAATTTTATTACATTACTAATTTTCTTAAAGTCCTCTTCTATCCCTACAGCATCTATGAAAGTTTTTTTGCCTTTTATAAAATTAATTTGATCAAATTTAATATCTCCAAATTTGTCTAATACTATTACTAACCTAGCTTGCCTCCCTCCCTCCACATCTTCATAAAAATTTAGACATTCTATAAAATATCCATTTTCCGCTAACGGTATTACAGCTAATTCTTCCTCACCTACTATCTTGACAATCGACTTTATTTTAATTCTCATTAAATAAATCACCTTGATGATTGAAATAGACGGCTCTTTTGGAGAAGGTGGAGGTCAAATCTTAAGGACATCTCTAACACTCTCCGTAATCACTGGAAAACCATTTAGAATATATAATATAAGGGCTAATAGACCTAACGCAGGTTTACAGAGACAGCATCTATGGGCTGTAAGAGTCATGAAGATTATATCAAATGCTGAGACAAAAGGAGATCAATTAGGCTCTAAGGAACTAACTTTCATACCCAATGAGATTAAAGGTGGAATTGACTTAAACATAGATATAGGAACGGCAGGAAGTATAACTCTTATATTACAAACTATAATTCCCTCTATTCTTAATAAAAATATAAAAATTACAATAAAAGGAGGAACTGACGTACCTAAATCTCCGACTATCGATTATATTAGATTAGTCTATCTTAGAATTTTAAAGAAAATAGGAATAGACGTAAATATCGATCTAGTGAAAAGGGGGCATTACCCTGAGGGAGGAGGAGAAGTAATATTACATGGAGTATCTGGAAATCCCCACAATTTTAGTCTAATAAGTATGGGTAAAATACTGAAGATTGAAGGAATCTCTCACGTATCATCTTTACCCTCTCATATCGCTGAGAGGCAGTCAAATGCAGCAAAAAATTTATTGTCTAAGCTTAACGTTCCAATTGACATAAAAATTGACGTAAGGGAAGGTGAAAGAAGTAAAGGAAGTGGAATAACATTAGCAGCAATTGGAGAAAACAGCATCATGGGATCAGATTCCCTAGGAGAGAGAGGTAAGAGAGCTGAAGTTGTTGGAGAAGAGGCTGCAAATACTTTATTGCAAGATTTACGGACAGGGGCAGCAGTAGATAGGTACATGAGCGACATGCTGATGCTTTTCGCGTCTCTTTATGAAGGAGAGTACGTAGGTGCAGATCTCACTATGCACGCTTATACCAATATGGAAATTATTAAAAAATTTCTAAATGTAAAAATAGAGGTAACTGGAAAAAATCCTTTCAAATTTAGTGTAAAAAAGATTTAAAGATAAAAAGTAAAATTTAATCAATATTTATGTTAGAACTGAGTTAATTGGTATTAAAACTTATAAGGATACATAATATATTAAAAATACCATGTCACAAGGGAATATATCACCACCTAAGGCAATAATAAAGAGGCCAAATTATTCTTTTGAATACAAGAATGAAAGAAAGGCTAAAAAAACAGGGAGGGCTGAATCCTTTTTCACGTTGATAGAAATCTTTTTATATTTGTTTATAACAAACTTTTGTTGATAAATAATGATCTCTCACACCGATGTGGGCTATGCCCAAAAGGGTGAGGGAGATTACGGAGATGTGAGCCCCGTGCCGTTGGGCTCAAAGGAGTCCCATGACCCACCTAAAAGGTGGTTGAGGGCTAAGTCCCTACACTCGATCATGATTGAACATAAAATGAGTGAAATGAAAGTGTAGGGCAAACGGATTCAGTATAGGAGAGTTAGAAAAAGTCGGTTTAACAGTGAGTCAGGCTAGAAAATTGGGATTATATGTAGATATTAGGAGAAAAAGTGTACATGACGAAAATGTAGAATTACTGAAGAAGTTCTTAGAGCAATTAAAACAATCTCAAAGTAAATCTTAGGGTATAATCACTGCACGACCCACTATTCTACCTCTCATTAAATCGTTTATAGCCTCATTAATGTCCTCTAATTTATAAGGCACTGTTAACGTTTTTATTTTCCCCTCTTTATACAAATTATATACGTTAACCAAATCATTAAAAGTACCGTATAGAATACCCCTTATTTTTAAACCCCTTAATACGACTAACTGTTCTGGTATATTTAACGTACCACCAAACTCCCCTACAATTCTTAATTCACCTTCTCTATTCAAGAGCCATAGTATATCAGAAAGTGTATCCTCACTTCCCACATAATCAATTACGTAATCAAATTTTAACCTTGAGGATCTTGCAGCTATAGAGTGTGCTATTGATCTATCTTTAGCTATTACTATTTCATCCGCCCCTAATTCCTTAGCTTTACTTAGCTTAATCTCGTTATGACCAGCTATCGTCACACTTACTCCTCTACTTTTTAAAATCTGTAACGCTAATAATGCTACAGCACCTGTGCCTATTAGTAGTACGTTATCTTCCTTATTTATACCCTTTACTGAATTATATGCAGTGATTCCAGCATCAGCTAAAGGCACTAATTCCATTGGGTTTCCTTCGACCTTTAACAAAATTTTATCACTAGGAATTGACACATATTCTGCATATCCTCCATCCATGTGTAAACCTATTACTTTAACCCTCTCACAGTATTGATAGTGCCCCAACTTACAGTATTTGCATTTCCCACATCCTACACTGTTATAAACCAGTACCCTATCGCCTCTTTTGAAGTTACCAAAGTCACTAATAATTTCCCCAACTATTTCATGACCTAATATTCTTGGAGTCTCTATTCTTATATCGTATTTCCAATCTCCCATTATGATATGTATATTACCGTGACACAAACCAGTGGCTAATACTTTAAGGATAATCCCTTCTTTGGGTTCTCTTACTTCTTCTACACTTAATGGCTTGCCAAATTCTTTAAAAACTGCAGCACGCATTTAATTACCAACCTGCTTTAAGATAATACTCCCTTTCCCAATCTGTTATCTGGGATTCGTACTCTTCTATTTCAATATTTTTAATATTTATATATGAAGATATTAAATCTTGACCTAAATTATATTTTATATATGTATCATTTTCTAATTTATTTAGTGATTCCTTTAAGGTTTGAGGTAATATCCCATAATATTCATTTATATTGACCATAAGGTTTCTCTCAATACCATCAATTCCAGCGTAGATTATTGTGGCTAGTAATAAATAAGGATTTGCTAATGGATCTGCTAGTCTAAACTCTACATAATGATTATTTTTGTAATAACTAGGTATTCTTACAATATAATGCCTTTCAGTACCAATTCCTGGCATGTTAGGAGTTACTATTTCTTTAAATCTTTTATACGAGTTAATTGTAGGTGCTGCAATAGATAAAATTGTGGATAAATGTTCTATTATACCGGAGATAAAATTATACGCTACTTTACTTAATCCTATTCCCTTAGGGTCATTAGGATCATACATGACATCTTTTCCATTTGTACTCTTAAGGCTTAACGTTATGTCCATACTACTACTAGGGAAATCCTTAAATGGCTTCGGCATAAAAGTAGCCGTTAAATTATGAATCCTTGCAGTATCCCTTATTATCTCCCTACTTGAGATTAGAGAATCCGCTGCCTCCATGGCACTCTTTGGAGTTAATTTTACTTCATATTGTCCAGGTCCGTAATGCTTATTAATAGTTTCTACTTGAATATCAATTTCTTCTAAGTATTTTATTAATGATTTAAGAAAATTCTGTTGTTCTAATAACCCTTCTAAGGAAAAGGCCTTAGTAAAATCGGCAGGATTTAACGATGAATTAAGCAGATAGAAGGTTGGCTCAAATGAAACTTCTAATGAATAACCTAATTCACCTAGCTTACTAATAGCTTTAGTTAGTACAGTTCTACTACAATATGGATAAGAAGAGCCATCTGGTTGAACTATGAAAGATAAGACTCTGGCTGTCCTTTCTAAATAAGGAATGACTACAAATGTGGTTAAATCGGGTAGGGCTATTACGTCCTCATATTTAGTCTTTATCGGTCTATCTTTATAATCCATGAGGACTAAGGACTCTGGATAATCTACTCCCTTATTATCACTTATTATACTCTCAAATTCGGCTCTTCTTAAAGATCTACCTTTAGTATTCCCTAATAAGTCTACAAATTCTACTCTTACATAATCTATCTTACCAGATTTTAATATATCAAAGACGTCTTCTTTAGACACTTTCCCTCACAAAGCTTATGCAGTATTATTTAATAAAATTATAAAAGCTTGTACATTATCGATCCCGCAAATATTACTGCGTTTTGGTATTCAGTAAATATACCCCTATTTATTAAATTATCATCAAGATATAAATCGACTAAGTAGAAATACTCATTTTCTCTCTTTCTTCTATGAAATTTTAAACTATATCTACCTATTCTAACAGTCTTCTTTTGTGATGCATAATAGCCTAATGATAGTATTTCCAAATTATCTACCATCCTAATTCACCTTTATGTCAACTACTACGTGATATGTATAGGGTTTTACACTTCTAACAATTCTAGCATAATAAGATCCAGAATATTTACTCATTGCAATTTTTATCGGATCTTCCCCCTTTTTAGTCTCTATTTCGGTATAAAGATGAATAATTCCACCTTTCTTTATTTTTTGAAGAGCTATCTCGTAGGCTTTATCAGCTAATTCTGGGAGAGGTGCTATTATTCTATCAGCATCTTCAAGATCATAAATCCTAATAAATGCATCGCCGTAGATTGGCAATACCTCATAAGCTCTATTAAGTTCTACGTTAGCCATTAGATAATAATATGCGTAGGGGTTTATATCTATAGAATACACTATTTTAGGCTTTCCTAATACCGCAGATAAGATGGAAAACGGACCAAATCCAGAAAACATATTTATAATTATTTCTCCTCGCCTAACTTGCTTAGCAACTCTTAAATGTTCAAAGGATAATTTTTCTGAGAAAAACACCTTTGTAAAATCTAAATAATATCTACAGCCATGTTCCTTGTATATGGTCTCACTTCTCTTTTCACCAGCTATATGATAATAAGTAGGAAGTCTATATGGACCAGAAACGTCTCTATATCTTCCCCAGACCGCTTTAATATATGGTAGTGTTGACATTATGTAGTTCGCTACATTAATTAAGTCCTCTGGTTTCTTATCGAAGGGAATACCTATTACTGCAATGTCCCCTATTATTTCAACTCTTTTCCAAATGCCTTGTTTCCTTGCTTGTTCTTTTATCGACATCTGCTAACCTCTCTATAGCTTTTTCAATGTGTTTTAATCCTACATTTAATGGAACTCCACCGTCTAATACTGCCTCTCCATTAACCATTACAGTTTCTGGGTAACTTAGATTAAATATTATAGACTCATAAGGACTATCTATATCTAGAGGAAATGCAGGAGGTTCTTTAATCTCGTATATAGTTAAATCTGCTACTTTATTGTTTTCAATTACGCCTCTATCATTATACTTTAATTGGGAATACCCCCATATCGTCATGGCGTTTAACGCTTCCTCTGGGGTTAGAAGTAGCCTAGTTAAGCTTGCAGATGCCTCATGCCTAATGTCAAATGAAGGTGTCAAGTCTAATGATATTGAAGGCTTATATTGGCTTAACGGGAATTGAGAAACTTCATATGATGGAGTGAAAGCTAATGAAAAACCTTTTTGCTTAATTATCTCTAAATCTTTTCTCGCACCTCCGCCTAAACCTATAACGTTTACTGCACTATTCATATTCTCTAAACTTACGAATCTCTCTAATAAGACTGGTAAATTATATTGCTGGGAAATCTCAAAAACCTCTTTAGAATATTCTTCACTGCATAATCTTAATATAACCCTATTCTCGTTTTTGCTTGACCACCTATTATATAACGTTATGAATTCCCTTTCCCAATCCTCTTTAGAATCTGGACAATCAACTCCTACAGCTAATACTGGCTTTAATCCCACTTCACTAATAGCTCTAGCAATCATATCTAAATTAGGACCAGATGTAACTACTGTTGTCACACCAGTTCTTAACAGGTGATAAGCTCCCATAAGGGAAAAATAATAAATATCATTTGGTGAAAGAGTACTTAATAGTTGAAATGCGTTAATTTTTCCAGAGAAAATTCTATATCTAAATGGATATAAGTAAATAAATGAATGTGTTGTTACAAAGCCTGGAATTACAACCCTATTTTCTCCGCCAACAATGTATTCAGCGTACTCATACTCTTCTGGTTCCTCTTTAGAAATAACCTTTATTTGTCCTTCCTCAATTCCTATATAAACATTCCTTAACGGTTTATATGGGCCTAACACTAAGTCAGCCTTAATTAAAACTTTCATTGCTCCTAAAAACCTAATAAACAAATTGTTAATTAAAGTTATGGATGAGAATAATCAAATACCTTTAACTAAAGGGTAGAAAGTATGACATACGCTGAACTAATTGAAAATGAAATTACACAAGATCATAGAGTTATTACAGATTTAAAGTTAGATAGAGCATACGTTACGGGTGCTGGTGATTCTTACGCCGTAGCATTAACAATAGAGGGAAAAACTAAAGGTAGATTTAGAGCCTTAGACCCTTTTGAGGCCTTATTCTATGATGAATTAGAACTTCCTTTAGTTATTATTTCAGTTTCTGGAAGACCTAAATCCAATATACTTTTAGCTAAAAAATTTAAAGGAAAAACTAAAATTTATGTTATTACTGCAAACGAGGAATCCGAGTTATCTAAATTAGCTGATTACATAATACTAATACCCTACAAGCCAAATCAAACATTACCAGGTACTCTATCCTTTCTAATGAGTTTAAGCGCTGTATACTCACTAGCTAATGTGGATGAGGATAAAGAGAGAGATCATAATGTAATTAAACTTTCTAATAGTCCATTCTTTGTAGGATTTGGAGAAAATTATGGTATTGCATATTATGCAAAATTAAAATTAGCAGAGATATTTGGATACAGTTCAAATAGTGAGAAATTAGAGCAATTCTGCCATTCCCCAATCTTTATGACAGATAAAAGGCAAATTGTATTACTTAGAAGCGGAATTGAGAGAGAAGAAGAGTTAATCAAAAGTATTGATTACACTGAAATAGCAGCTACAAAATGTAAGGGAGCTTTCTGTAACGCTTATGCGGTAATAAGATCTGTCATTTATAAGATGAAAAATGAAAATTGGGATAAGATTTACTTCCTAGAAAACAAAAAAATATTAGGCGTTAGTTCCCATATGATATATTGATATGGAAGAGTTGGATTTAACAAAAGCCGATACTAGATGCGGTTCCGATTCTCCAGCGATAAGATTGTTAAGGTTCTGGTTAGAAGTAGGAGGAAATAAGGAAGTTAGGGTAATAGCTCTTAGAGGTATACAAGAAGATCAAGTTAATATGTGGTTAATGGCAATGAGCGAGAAGGGGGTAAGATTAATTAGCAAGAAGAGTGAAAATGATAAAATAATATACACAATATTTTTACCTTAAGTGCTCTAAAATGAAATTAACGTCGATAGTAAAATACATGGGTTTTTCTTTACTTATTGCATCAATAATAATATATGTAATTACAGATCCTGTTGATAGATTACTTTCATATCAAGGACCTATTTTATCTGGAGCATTATTAGGATGGTATGTGCTTATTTCAAATACACCTGCTGATAAGTTCGTCGAAATTAACGGTGAGAGAATTTCAGTAGTAGCGTTATTGCTAAGGAAAAAAGCACCGTTTCTAATAATCGTTGGACTAGCCTTAATAATTCCATGGCTCTTGCCTCAAATTTATGTAATATCAGTAAAAATGCAGTGGTTCTTTATCTTCTCTTTCCTTTCAGAATTCTTAGGAGGTTTTTTAATAGGATATATAATACCAGCTTTAAATTTTACCGAAAAATTACTATTATACAGTTTCGGGTTCGCAGGAGATACGTTATATCTACTATTGTTATATATGGCTTCAAATTTATTTAATGTCCCTTCTCAACTTGTAATTAATTCCGTCTTAATACTGGTTTACGGAATAAAATTTCCTGAGGGAATATTATTTGCAGTTTATATACTTAAAAAGATAGGAGGAATTTAATGAAAGGTAAGGTTTATATAGTAGGTGCAGGACCTGGAGACCCAGAACTTATAACACTAAAGGGATTAAAAGTTTTGCAAGAGGCAGACGTTATAGTATATGATAGATTAATTCCCATTGAGTTATTAAATTATTGCAAACCTAAATCGGAGAAAATATATGTAGGGAAAAACATAGGCGATTACGTTATTCAAGATGATATAAATAAATTATTAGTAAAGAAAGCGTTAGAAAATAAGACAGTAGTCCGATTAAAGGGCGGTGACCCTTATGTTTTAGGCAGAGGAGAAGAGGAGTGTATGTACGTTATATCTAATGGAGTTGAATGCGAAGTTATTCCAGGGGTAACCAGTGCGATAGCAGTACCAGCATACGCGGGAATTCCAGTAACTAGTAGGTTATATTCTGCAAGTGGTTTTACAGTAATCTCAGCTACCCAAGCTGAGGACAAATTAATAGATGCTGATTATATACCGAAAAAAGGAACACTTATAATTCTTATGGGTATTAGAAAAATTGAAGAGTTAACAAATCTTCTTCTTAAGATAAGAGATGAGAGAGAACCAGTTGCGGTTATACAAAACGGGACTACTCAACAACAAAGAGTAGTAGTAGGCGTTTTAAGAGATCTCAATTCAATTGTTAAGGAAAATAATATAACATCACCTGCAATTATTGTAGTTGGCGAAGTGGTTAAATTAAGGGAATACTTATGGAAATTTAAGTGATGGAAATGAAATGCCAGGTTTGTGGACAAGAAATAGAAGGCAAACCTTACACTTATTCTTATAAGGGTTTAACATACTATTTTTGTAGCCCAATGTGTATGGTAGAATTTAAAAAGAGGCCAGAAAAATATATTAAATAACTAAATTATTCATAATGCTTATCCTTAAGACCTTTAATTTTTGTTAACCACTTAAAATTCTAATAGACTAAGTATATAAGGGTCTAGTAAATAATAAGCATGTGTACCCACCAAAGATTGGTTACGTAATTCCAGATAATGTGAAAGAGGCTGTAGAATTCTTAGAAAGCCATGACGATGCTAAGCCGTTAGCAGGAGGTCATAGCCTAATTCCTATGTTAAAGCTAAGGATAATTAGACCATCGTATCTAGTTGAAATTAGAAGACTTCCAGAATTACATTATATTAGAGTTGAAGGCAATGTAGTTAAAATAGGTTCAATGTCAACTCATTACGATATAGTTAAGGCAAATATACCACTACTCAGTGAGACAGCGTCCAAAATAGGAGACCCACAAGTAAGGAATATGGGAACAATAGGAGGAAGCATCTCTCATCTAGATCCTGCAGCTGACTATCCGGCGGCATTAATGGCGTTAGATGCTAAAGTTAAAATAAGAAGTAATAGAGGAGAGAGAGTTGAAAATTTCTCATCATTTGCTAAAGATATGTTTACACCAGATTTAAATCAAGGCGAAATAGTAACTGAGATAGAAATACCACTACTTAAAGACTACAAGTACTCTTATCAAAAACTTGAGAGAAGAGCTGGTGATTTCGCTATTGTAGGAGTCGCAGTAGCACTAAAGGTAAATGGAGATGTAATAGAAGATGCTAGAATAGGATTAACTGCTGTAAATAAAACCGCTGTCAGAGCAACTGAAGCTGAGAAAATATTAATGTCTGGTAAAATATCTGAAAAATTGATAGAAGATGCCGCCACAAAGGCTATGGATTACGCTAATCCAACATCAGACATAAGGGGTTCAGCAGAATATAAAAAGAAGATGGTAAAAGTTATGACTAGGAGGGCAATATTAGCTGCATTAAGTAGGTGATTATAATGAAAGTATTTGAAAAAGACCAAAAAGTCAAAATCCATTTAAAGATAAACGGTCAAGATTACGAAACTGAAACCGAACCAAGGAGATTGTTAGTACACGTTCTTAGAGAGTTAGGATTTACCGGAGTACATATAGGATGTGATACGTCAAATTGCGGTGCCTGTACTATCATAATGAATGGAAGGAGTGTAAAATCATGTACAGTTTTAGCTGTTGAGGCTGATGGCTCAGAAATACTAACAGTAGAGGGATTAGCTAAGGATGGCAAACTACATCCAATACAAGAAGCTTTCTGGGAAAAACATGCCTTACAATGCGGATATTGCACGCCAGGAATGATAATGGAGGCTTATTGGTTATTAAAAGAGAATCCTAATCCGACAGAGGAGGAAATCAGAGAAGGCATATCTGGAAATTTATGCCGATGTACTGGGTATCAGAATATAGTTGAAGCAATTAAGCTGGCATCACAAAAGTTGAGAATGGAACTTCCTAAAGCTCATTAAATCCTCTTTTTTATCAATATCAATTAGAACACCTTCACTACACTCCACAAAACATAGTTCTTCTTTATTTAATTTATTTAAAATAACTCTGGCTCCAACGTCACCCTTAAGGTTATCAATTTCTGGAAATAATGATCTAGCCAACAGAACAGGATTTCCACGTTCCTCCTTATGAACTGGTATTACAGCTTTACACTTTTTTGAAGCAAAAGCTTTCAATATTTTCTCCACATCCTCTCTTAACACGAATGGCATGTCACCTAATGCGATTAAAACTCCATCATAATCTTTGAAAAATCTTACACCCAACTTTATTGAAGTACTAATTCCTTCCTTCCAAAATGGATTATAAATTACAATTTGATCAGAAAGAAGAGGAATTAGCTCATTTACATATTTTCCTACTACAATAACTTTTTCTAAATCATTATAAATTCTTATTGTTTTAACAATTATAGGAATATTATCTATTTCTGCTATTAACTTATTGCCACCAAACCTTTTCCCTTCACCCGCAGCTAAAATCACAACCCCTATATTCATATATACTACTATTCTAAACACTTACATATGAAATATGAAGGTTCAATTGAGATAAACGCCACAAGAGACCAAATACTTAAGTTATTAGATAACCCCGAACAAGTTGCTCAGTGTTTTCCAGGAATAAAAAGTTTCAGCAAAGAAGGTGATGAATACAAGGTTATAGGAGTTACTGGTATAGGTTTCATAAAGGGCGAATATAAGGCAAATGTAAGATTTGAAAAATTAGATGAAAATAAGAGAAAAATTCTGGCAAAAGGCTCTGGAATGAATAGTAATGTAGATATAGAAGCATTGGTTGAGGCTTTAGATGGAAAGATAAACTACTCTGCAGATGTGAGAGTAGCTGGAGTATTGGCATCAGTAGGAGCGAGATTAATGGGTAGTGCTATAGAGAAAATAGTAAACGACTTATTTAGCTGCATTAAGGAAAAGGTGATAAAATGACAATTACACAAGGAGAGGCAATAATAAATAACGTAGAAAAGGCTAAACGATTTTTTTCAGATTACAAAAATTTAATGAACTGCATTCCTGGAGTAAAGGAGGTCAATGGAAATAATTTTAAGGCATATGTAAAATTTTCCTTCTTAACTATAGAAATTAAGGGGATTGTAAAAAAGCATGAAGTAAATGGGGATAATATTGATACACTAATAACCATTGAAGGGCCCGGGATAATTGCTAATATTGATACACTAATAACCATTAACGGAAATAAAATAAAATGGACTACTAATTATGAAGTAGACGGTCCATTAGCTAATAGCCTTAAAAAACACATAGATGCTCAAGCTAGCGAAATATCTAGGCAAATTGTAGAGTGTAGCATTTCCAAAATTAATCAATGATAAATTTCAAATTCATTATATTAGTGAGATAATTAAAAATAAGTTATGTCAGTAATAAGTAGTCTTACAACTCCTTTTCATAGATATTGAAATACTCTGAGAGAAAGTAGATTAGTCTCTCATCATTTATGATATTAAAGAAGTTCAATCTACTAACCAATAGGTTCTAATACAATACCAACTCCTCTAGTCCTACCTTCTCTAAATACGAAAATTTGTCCTTTCTCTACATATTCTGGTCTATATAAGAAAGATAATATAACCTCGCTTGTATCTCCAGTCCTCAGTATTTTATTTTGAATCTTTTCAAAACGAACTGCTTGACGTATAGTATACGAATGTAAAGTCGCTACATAGCCTTCTCTAATCGTAGTAGGGTGATGAAGAATGAAGACCTTAGCCTTAAATTTCTTAACAACTTTAGGCATTCCTTTTATCATTACCATACCTTTCCTAAGACTCTCCTTATCAGCACCTTGTATAGCGAAAGTTGCAATATTGCCCGGTAATACAGAATCTACGAAAACCCTATTAACCTGAATGCTTTTTACTTTAACCTCCTTAAACTCTCCAAATTTATTAGGTCCTATTAATAACGATTCATTTATACCAATTTTACCTCTTATTACAGAACCTAATACTACTGTTCCAACTCCAGCCACATTATATATTTCATCAATGTAAACAAGTGGAGGTTCCTTATCTTTAATTAGTTTAGCCTCTGGGGGCAATAAGTTAAGAAAATTCATAAGTAAGTCTAATCCCTTACCAGTAACGTTAGATACTTTAAATATGGGAACTACTCTCTTAGTTTTTATCGCAAGTATTGAGTTTATTACGTCGTCCTCATCTTCTACCTCTAAGGCTAATCTATTAATACCGGGAATTTTTAAAATACTTTTTATATCGTTTATTATTGACTTCACTCTCTCTTCTGGGAATTTATCAACTTTAGTTATAACTACAAATACTGGGAATTTCAGCACTGAGGCTAATGCTAAATGTTCTTTACCCATTGTGCTTAATCCATCATCTGCCCCAACTACTAACATTACGTAGTTGACCTCATATCCCAATAGACCTTTAAGAGTAGTCCTAAGGTATCTCTCATGACCCCCTAAGTCAATTAATCTTACTACCTTTGTACTTCTAATTGTTATTTCTGCCTCATCTAAAGGATCTTTAAGTTGCCAATTTACTATTTTTCCGTTTTCGTCAAAACCAATTAACCTTAAGGTAATTGAGGATGTTCTACCGGATAGGACTTCGTGTAAGTGCCTAGCTATAGCGGTTCTTAAGCTACCATTACCATCATCTAATCTTCCAAGTACTAGAGCTCCAGTAATCGTACTTTTCCCAGCATTCACGTGACCCATTACTGCTACGTTAACTTCAATTGGAAGATTATCCCTATATCTTCTAACTAATAGTTCTACTACATATTTGCCCTTTTTAACCTCCACCTCTCTAGAATATGCAATTTTAGCATTTATTAGACTTGCAATCTTATTTAACGTGGATATACTCTCCTTTACCTCGTTCTTATTTAGCCCTATTACCTCGCCATCATTACTTACTCCAATAACGTAAAATGCCTCTCCGTTTCCTTCTTCTAATCTGTACTTCATTTGAGAAGCTAGTTCTTGAAGACGCTCTGGGGTAACCCCAGAGAGGATAAGTTTATATTCTACTTTTCCTTCATCATTTTCGCGGGGTAATTTCATTACATCACATCACTTAACAAGTATTAAATTTGAGAAGTACTAAATAAGTTTTAATAGGTGAATGTGATATTGATTGAAGAACCTAAAATAATATTTGAAGAAACGTTAGTATGTCCAGTTTGTAAAAAAAACTCATTAAAGGCTAGAGATTATTTATACGAAACACCTAACACGGGAAAATTAGTATTATCAAATTGGGTTTGTGAGGAATGCGGTTATAGGTTTAGAGATGTAAAACCTTATGAGACTTACGAACCTAAAATAATTGAATTAAAAGTAGAAGATGTAGAAGATTTGAATACAATTGTATATAGATCAGCATTTGCAAAAATTACAATACCAGAGTTAGAGATAGAAGTGGATCCCGCTGGGGCATCTCAAGGTTATATTACTACTGTGGAAGGCATACTTGAAATTATATTAGATGAGATTGGAGACTATTGTGACGAAAATTGTCTAAATAAGATAAACTTAGCAATGAATGGGAAAATGAAATTTTCACTAATAATAGAAGATGAATCCGGATTAAGCTTTATAAAATCAGAAAAAGCAAAAGTAAAATCTTTAATACAGAATATTCAAAGTTAAAAATGAGCAAATTTTATTCTACTTTAATTTCTGTCCCTTGCTCAGAAATACCTCCCTTCTTTTGTAAAGTGACTTCTAAAACTCCATTCTTATATGTCGCTTTAGCAGACTTTTCATCTACTTCTGCAGGAAGGTCTATTTCCTTATAGTATTGTCTATCCTCTGATTTGGCTGATATAATTAATTTATTTCCATTTACCACTCTTACTTTAATATTATCCTTATTAACTCCAGGCACTTCAGCGACCACCTTAATTTCCTTTTCTTTTTCAATTACGTCTACAAGTGGTTCACGTTCTTCAGATATCATTGGTTTTCCTTTAATCCTTCTAACATTACCGAATTCTTCAATCTTAGGAACTCCATCTGGTCCTACCGTAACTCTGAAACCATAAACGTAAGGGCCAAATTGTCTTATTTCACCACTTCCACTTTCTCTAATTTCCCTAAAACTTCTCATAAACTCTCTTTCCATTCTCTCAAATTCCTCCTCTATCTCCCTTATCCATTCGTCCATTAAATCAAAAATATCTCTTTCTTTCTTGGGCATAATAGATCCCTAAATAATAAATAACACGAAAAACTTTAAAGTTCACTCTTTAGATTGTACCAATTCTAGTAGGACTCCCATAACACTTTTAGGATGAATAAATGCAACCAAATGCCCTCTGGCTCCAGGTCTAGGTTGCTTATCAATTAATTGAAGTCCTTTTGAAGATAATTCTTCTAATGCCTTATTTATGTTCTCTACTCTTATTGCAAGGTGATGTAATCCAGGGCCCTTGTTTTTTAGAAATTTACTTACCGTATTATTCATATCTTCATGATCAATTGGCTCTATCAGCTCTATTGCAGTCTGTTCATTGTTCTTACCTACAAGAAAAGCTACCTTTATTCCTCTGTCATTTAAAACTTCATAATGCAATAATTTCATCCCAAACTTTTCTTGATAAAATTTCATTGCTTCATCAATATTTTCTACTGCAATTCCTATATGATCTATATATTCTGTTTCCATGAGTCCATATATATTATTTTAACTTAAAAGTTTGATTTAAAAGTAAAAGTTATATACTGTTTAGAAGATTTAAACATAATATGGACATAGAAGATAAGGTTAAAGAATGGGAAGAGAAAGTCTATAAAAGTTGGATAAGTAAGAGGGCCGAAAGAAAGAAGAATTTTACAACGTTCTCTGGAATACAGGTCAAACCGGTTTACACACCATTAGACGTTAAAGGAAATTACATGGAGAAGTTGGGTTTACCCGGTGAATATCCGTTTACTAGGGGAATTTATCCAAACATGTATAGAGGAAGAATCTGGACGATAAGACAATATGCAGGTTATGGTTCGGCAGAAGAGACTAATATTAGATTTAGAAAACTACTAAGTGCTGGACAAACGGGTTTAAGTATGGCTTTTGACCTTCCAACGCAATTAGGGCTAGACCCAGATAATGAGTTAGCGTATACTGAGGTTGGAGTTGTAGGAGTCTCAATGTTCCATTGGAAGGAGATGGACATAGTAATGTCTGAAATACCATTAGATAAGGTTAGTACGTCAATGACAATTAACGCTACTGCAATGGAGTTATTATCTATGCTTATTGCAACTGCAGAAAGTAGAGGTCTCGATAGATCTATCTTAGATGGTACAGTACAAAATGACATTTTAAAGGAGTATATTGCCAGAAAGAATTTCATATATCCGCCACAACCCTCTATGAGATATGCAATTGATATAATAGAATATTCCGCCAAGCATCTACCTAAATGGCATCCAATAAGCATAAGCGGGTATCACATAAGAGAAGCAGGAGCGGATGCAGTATTAGAAATAGCGTTTACCTTAGCCGACGGGATAGAGTATGTTAGAAAAACTTTAGAAAGGGGAATACCAGTAGATGAGTTCGCACCACACCTATCCTTCTTCTTCGCTGCGTATACAAATATCTTTGAGGAGGTCGCTAAGTTTAGAGCCGCAAGAAGGATGTGGGCTAAAATTATGAAAGAGTGGTTTAACGCTAAGAAACCAGAGTCCTTAATGTTGCGTTTTCATACTCAAACTGGAGGTGCAGAGCTCACTGCACAACAACCTGAAATAAATATAATAAGAACTACACTACAAGCATTAGCCGCAGTATTAGGTGGAACGCAGAGTTTACATGTTAACTCATATGATGAAGCCCTTGCTTTACCTACCGAAAAAGCTGCGAAAATAGCCATAAGAGTACAACAAATAATAGCTTACGAGAGTGGTGTAGCTGACGTAGTTGACCCTCTTGGAGGATCATATTATATAGAGTGGTTAACAGATGAAATCGAAGAAAGAGCATGGAAAGTAATAGATCAAATAGAGAAGATGGGTGGAATGATAAAAGCCATAGAGAACGGTTTCCCTCAAGCCCAAATAGCTGAAAGCGCTTATAGAATACAGAAAAGAATTGAAGAAGGTGACCTAGCTAAAGTAGGCGTTAACATGTTTTATGAACCAGATTGGATTGGAACTACTGAAGTCTTCAGAGTTAACCCAGAAATTAGAGAAAGAGTGATATTAAGGCTAAACAAATATAGAAAAGAAAGGGATAATATAAAAGTAAGGGACAGCTTAGATAAACTCAGAAAGGCAGCTGAGAAAGATAACGAGAACCTATTTCCGTTTATGATAGATGCTATTAAATCTGGGGTCACAGTAGGTGAAACTAGTGGCATATTACGCGAAGTTTGGGGTGAATACAAAGAACCTTCTATCTTCTAAGTTTTAGAACCTCTCTATATAAATTGAAAAATCTCTCCTTTTTATCAACAGGTGCGTCTTTATACTCTCTTACCACATCCCATTTATCCCATGGAAAAATTATCCATTTATCTATTTGTTTATAATAAAAATCTGGGATTCTCTTAGACCACGGTTTAAGATATAAAGTTGCCGTCATAACCTTTAACGGACTGAACATGGTTATTACATTGCTAACAGCCTCTAAGGTCTCTCCAGTATCTGCAACATCATCTACAATAAGAACTTTCTTACCTTCTAACGAATCCGTGTAAACTGATCTTATTACTGGTTTACTTTCAGTCTTCCCTACGCTTCTGTAGAATTTTATATCTATATACCTAATTACCTTAATATCAAGAAGATCAGATAATAACTTAGCTGGGATCATCCCTCCAGTTAATATGGCTATTATCACATCTGGGATATAGTTATTCTTGACTAGACTTTCCCCTATGTAAAATATAGCGTCTTCAATCTCTTCCCATGATGGGACGTAATATTCAACCATTTAATATCACCAAAGGAATTTCAAATTCCTCTGGCAATAAGCCACCGTGATGACCTTTAAGCTTATCGTACTCATCATTCTGCTTAAAGCTGAAAATATAAGACTTATAATCGGTAGGAACTACGATGTAATCTGGAACAAGGTCATAACTATTTATTTTACCTAAAAGTTTTTCCGCATCACCTTTGCTAAATATTATGAGATTGTCATATTTTCTAAGGAGATATGTCTTAACATCGTATCTACTTCTAAGAAAAATAGCCCTAGAATCTCCATAGGGAGGCACGTCAAGAAGATTAAGTAAATCTACATCGTTATTCCAAAGAATGTTTTGAGAGACAGGTACATGTCCGTGATCAGCCGTAATTAGAAAAGTATATTTTTTATATTTTTCCGAAATTATCTTTATACTAGTGAGTAAATCTCTAGCTGATTGGATAGTAGGCTCAGCATAAGGTCCATATTTATGTGCTAATGTGTCAACATCTGGAACGTAAAAGTATATGAAATCATATAAATCCTGCTGTAAAGTTTGAGATAACTGGAAAAACGCATCCCAAAAATTAACAAAAGTTTTACTCTCTTTAGCCCCTCCATGAGTAGCATAAGTAAATTCTGTGTTTTCAATACCCTTAGGTATTATCTCTACGGTCTTTTTATCCTCTGGCACCTCCTTTAGATAACTCTTAACGTAGGGAAAAGATGTAGAAAAAGGAATGGCGTCCTTTATGGAATCCCTTTCATCGATAGAAGGATATGTATATCGTAAAGTATTAATAATCCCACCAAGTCTTTTAACAAATGTAGTATATCCTAATATTCCATGCTCCCCTGGAGTTAATGCGGTAAATAGTGTAGTTAACACTGTAGATGTAGTAGATGGAAAGACGGAAGTTATTTTTTCAGCGTCCATTTTGATTCCAGTCCTTTCAAATATATTCCAACCAAGCCCATCAAATAATGCTAGAACAATTTTGTTGCCTAATGAGACGTTAAGCTCTTTTAAACACTGCCTTTTAACTCCTAAATGATGTGCAATAGTGCAGGCTAATGTGTAAATATTTTCTCCATAGTAATCTGGTAGTATTGCGTCCATTTTGCAATAGAGTTATAATATTCATTTTTAAGTTTATGTTAATGTTACCCATTATATTAGCCGCGGTCACTAATACTACAACAAAAACAATAACTACTGTAAAAATATCTCCATTATTACAAACAATTGAAATATTTACTTATATATCCATAGGTTTAGGCGCACTAGGAGTTGCTATAGGTATACTAGTTTGGCTATTACAAAGGCGAGCTAAATGATAGATGTTGCTATAGTTGGCGGGGGGCATAATGGCCTAGTAACTGCCGCATATTTAGCTAAAGCTGGCTTAAAGGTTGCTGTGTTTGAAAGAAGGGAGATAGTTGGAGGCGCTTCAGTAACTGAAGAATTATGGCCAGGAATTAAGGTATCTACTGGGGCATATGTACTAAGTCTTTTAAGACCAAAAATAATAAACGAATTGCGACTAAAGGAGTTCGGATTAAAGGTATATTTAAAAGATCCAGCATTATTTGTACCATTTGAAAACGGCAAGAAATTATACATTTGGACTAGTCTAGAAAAAACAGTTAAAGAAATTTCAAAATTCTCTCAAAATGATGCAAAAAATTATGAGAAATGGGTTAAATTCTGGGATAAGTTTAGTGAGCTAGCAGATTTATTTATGCTTAATCCACCACCTTCTTTAAGCGAGGCTGAAGATATATTAAAAATAATTAAAGGAAATATAGATGAGGAATTAGGGTTAGCGTTTCTCAGAACATTTGTGCAAGACGCTAAATCGTTACTTAATGAGTATTTTGAAACGGAAGAAGTGAAGTCAGCCTTAGTAGAAGATGCAGTAGTAGGTACCTTCGCCTCACCTTCTACTCCTGGTACAGCGTATGTTATGGCTCATCACGTCATTGGAGAAGTCAATGGGGTTAAGGGAGCCTGGGGATATGTAGAAGGTGGAATGGGAGGCGTTACACAGGCTCTTAGAAAGGCTGCAGAATATTTTGGCGCTGAAATTCACACAAACGCTGAAGTTGATGAGATTTTAGTAAAAAATGACAAAGTAGAAGGGATAAAATTGAAAAATGGAAAAATAATTAAATCGAAAATAGTAGTATCTAATGCAGATCCGAAAACAACATTTCTAAAACTACTTAAAAACACTGAAATTGAAGAAGATTTCATAAAAAAGATAAAAGCGCTAAAAAATACTGGAGTCTCATTTAAAATTGTAGGATACTTAGATGAATTACCAGACTTCGGAAACGGGAAAATGCTCTCTCCAGAACACGTAGCTTCAGAATTAATTATGCCAAATGTAAAGTATATAGAAAAAGCATATGACGATGCCAGAACGTTAGGATACTCTAAAGAACCTTGGCTTTCTATTAACATTCAATCCTCCGTAGATCCGACAGTTGCCCCTCCAGGGAAGTTTTCTTTCTCGATTTTCGGACAATATGTAGTATATGATAATAAGAGAAACGATGAGATAAAGGATAAGATATACGAGATAGTTATGAATAAAATAAGAGAATACGCGCCTAATTTTAAGCCTATTAAATATGAGGTTTTAACTCCATTAGAGATTGAAAGGAGATTTGGAATAAGCGGAGGAAACATTTTCCACATAGATATGACCCCGGATCAATTATACTTCTTTAGACCAGTAATAGGTTATAGTAATTATAGAACTCCAATAAAAGGTCTTTACTTATGTGGATCTGGTACTCATCCAGGTGGCGGAGTAACCGGTGCTCCTGGTTATAATGCTTACATAAAAATTATAGAAGATCTAAGATCAAATGTTATCGGATAGATCGTTAAATGATTTGTTTTCTCGATAAAAACTTTGAAATAAGCTTATATTCATAAAAACAGATAATATTCTTGATTTAAGTTGCTAACGCCCATCATTAACATAATAATTATATTTATTAGTTTAGCAGTATTAGTAGGTATACTTATGAAAATTTTCGGAAAGTCTACAGCGAAGTTTGCGTATTCCGATAAGGCGTTACAATTGCAAAACAAGTCTCAGAAAAAGAAGGTAGAGGTAGAGGATAAAAAAATTACTTGGAATGATATAGGTGGTTACGAGGATGTAAAGAAAGAAATAAGGGAATATATAGAATTACCATTAAAAAATAAGGAAGTAGCATTAAAATACGGATTAAAGCCACCTAAGGGAATACTGTTATTTGGCCCTCCAGGTTGTGGGAAAACTATGATGATGAGAGCGTTAGCCAATGAAGCCAAGTTAAACTTCATATATGTTAATATAAGTGATATAATGAGCAAATGGTACGGAGAAAGTGAAGCTAGATTAAGAGAGTTATTTAATAATGCAAGGAAAAATTCACCTTGTATACTATTCTTTGATGAAATTGACACAATAGGAGTAAAAAGAGAATCTCACACTGGAGATTCAGTGACACCTAGGTTACTATCCTTGATGTTATCAGAAATTGATGGATTACACAGTGATGATGGAGTAATAATAGTAGGTTCTACTAATGTGCCCCACTTATTAGATAAGGCTTTACTAAGAGCAGGACGATTTGATAAACTAATTTATATAGGACCTCCAGATAAAGAGGCTAGAAAGAAAATCTTAGAGATTCATTGTAGAGGGAAACCTTTGGCTGATGACGTAGACTTTAATAAAATAGCTGAATTAACAGAAAGATATAGCGGAGCAGATCTAGCAAATTTATGCCAAGAAGCTGCGAGAAGAGTAGCCGCTGAGGCTATAGAAAAAGGTGTGGACAGAAAGATTACAATGGCAGATTTTATTGACCTAATAAAGAAGTACAAACCAAGTATTACCTTACAAATGATAGAAGACTACGAAAAGTTTAGATTAGACTTTGAGAGAAGAGTGCGAAAAGGAGAAGAAGAGACTGAAACAGAAGACAAACTAACATTAGATGATATAGGAGGTTATAACGAGATAAAGACTGAATTAAAAGAACTTTTGGAATTACAACTTTATCATTATAAATTATTAGATCAATTAAAAGTTCCCCCAATGAGGGGTATATTATTATATGGCCCACCTGGGGTTGGGAAAACAATGATGGCTAAGGCTTTGGCTAAGACACTGAAGGTTAAATTAATAGCATTAAGTGGTGCTGAGATAATGTATAGAGGATACGAGGGTGCTATAGCTGCCATAAAAGAGGTTTTCAATAGAGCTAGAGAGAATAAGCCTGCAATAATTTTACTTGACGAATTAGACGCGATCGCATCTAAAAGGAGTTTTAAGGGATCTGCGGACGCTTCAAAAATAGTTAACCAACTACTAACTGAAATGGACGGTATAAGAAGTTTAAAGGAAGTCGTTGTGATAGGAACTACTAACAGATTAAAAGCGATAGATCCAGCGTTACTAAGGCCTGGAAGATTTGATAAGATAATACACATGCCTTTACCTAATAAAGAGGAAAGATTAGATATCTTAAAGAAGTATATAGGGAGTGAGGAGTGTGAAAAAGTAGGGTGTGATACTATAGCTGAACAGACTGAAGGATATTCTGGTGCGGATTTAGCTGCGTTGGCTAGGGAAGCTAAAATGAGAGTATTAAAGAGCATATTAAGGGGAGAAAAAGATAGGACTTTAACTAAGGAAGACTTAATAGAAGCTCTTAAGAAGATACATCCTTCTGTTAAGAAAAAAATGAGAAAATCCTCTTCATCAAATCTTGATCATGAGACAAAATAATCTCATCTATTTTATATATATCGTCTATTCCAGAATTTATTTTAGAACCCGCTAGAGTTGTAGGAATTAGATTTAAGTGTTTACAGAAGTTCGAAGACGCTGATACATCCACATTCCTTAACTTTCCCCTTATGTCAAAGAACATATAAGCCTTACCCGTGCATACTAATATCATATCTAATGAAGCACTACCTAGACTTCTAATTTTATACCCCTTGACGCTATCTAAAATTTTCAATGCCTTATCTAACCCTCTATCGTCAAAATAAGTTAATATAACTTTAGGAAGTGTTGAATTATCATATGCTCTAAAAATCTCCCCATTAATATAGGCATATTTTTCATCATAACTATACACTTTATTATAGGGTACGTGTACTACAAATCCAGCTACCGAATCGAGAATTCCATTGGCGTTTTTATCGTATAAAGCTACAGAAACTGAATACCAAGGAACGTCTAAAAGGAAATTAGTACTACCATCTAAGGGATCAATTACTGCGGTATAATCATAATTCTCCTTGTTAATTACCCCAGACTCTTCAGATACAAATCTAATCTTTAACCCAGTATTTCTAAGTAACTCAAAAATGTATTCCTCTGATCTTTTATCAATCAATCTAGTAGTATCTCCAGAATGTATACCTATAATTTTACTTAAATCCTTTTCGTCTTTTATCTCGTTTATGTATTTAGATACCTCGATGGCAATTTTGTTAAGAGAAATTATTAATTCACTCATTTCTTACCCTTCTTCTCCATTAAATATCTATAAGCAGCAGTAGCTGCTACTGAACCTTGAGCTACTGCCGTTATAACTTGCCTAAATCCTAGCCACATTGATGTACAATCTCCTGCTGCGAAAATTCCTGAGACGTTAGTTCTCATCCATTCATCAACTTTTATATAGCCATTCTCATCAGTTTCAATTCCATTATTTCTAGCGAAATCAGTCGGAGGATCAAATCCTATTTCTACGAATACACCGTTTACGTTTAACTCTTTTATTTCACCAGTTTTTAAGTTTTGGACAACTATTTGTTTAACTATTTTATCTCCTCTAATCTCCTTTACAACAGAGTTTAAGATGAATTCTACATTAGGTTTCTTCTTTACAGTTTCCACGTAAATTGGTTGAGCTCTAAATGAGTCCCTTCTATGTATTAGATAAACTTTTGTAGCATAACTAGACAATATCTCGGCTCCTTCTAATGCGGAATCCCCACCACCTACCACTGCAACGATTCTATTTTTGAACAAAGGCGCATCACAAACAGAACAGTATGATACACCTTTTCCGGTGAACTCTTGCTCTCCAGGGACGTTCAATTTTCTTCTTTTAACACCTATTGCTAATATTACACTATCTGCCTTAAATTCGCCCTTTCTTTTAGTCTTGACTATAAATTCATTATTGTTATTTTCAATTTTCTCTACAGAATCAAGAATGACTGGAACGTTATATTTTTCTATATGTTTATTAAATATTTTAATCATATCACTTGCTTGTATTTCTATTAAACCTAAGTAGTCGTCAACTATTCCAGCCTCGGTTAATTGTCCTCCAGGTGTCTCACCTATCACTAGCGTTTTCATCATATATCTAGCAGTATATAAGGCTGCGCCATAAGCTGCTGGACCAAGACCTATAATTATTACGTCAAACTTCTCTCCTGGTTTAACACTTGCAGTCTTCGGTAAAAGACTCATATTTTCTATAGCCCTTTGGTGAATTTTAAGAGTTTTGCTCTATAATTGTTATAACGCGGAGTTAAATAGCTAATAAGACTAATTATCACATGTGAAAGTATTACTAGTGACTGGAACTTTAGCTGCTCCAATATTAGCAGAGGTAGTAAAGAGTATAAAGGATGTAGAAATATCGATAAAAGTACTTAACTATCCAGTAGCGTCACTAATGAGTACAAAATTTATAGCAGAAAATCTGAAAAACTTAGGAATACAGAATAATAATGATATAGATTATATTCTCTTACCTGGTTTAGTATATGGTGACGCCAAAATAGTAGAACAAGTCACGGGTATTAAAACGTTTAAGGGTACTGAAGAAGCTTGGGATTTGCCTAAGGTCATAGATGCACTAAAGAAGGGAATAGAGCTATCTACAATAGATCCAGCAGACAAAATAATAAATAAAATTGACGATGTAAATGAGAAAATAGAGAAGATCGAAAAAGAAGCCGAAATAGCATTTGAAATAGGAAATGTTAAAATTCCTGTGAGACCTCCACCTTTTAGAATTTTTCTAGAATTAGATCACAAGGAAAACGTTGAAGAGTTAGACAGAGTTAAGAATTACATAGATGTTGTAGTCGTAGGCTTTCCAATAGGTCATAATAATCTAGATGAAGTTAGAAATAAAATTAAAGAAGTTGTAGACAAAGGATATACTGTAGGAATTGACGCCGAATCTCCTAAGGAACTAATAGAAGGTGTTAAAGCCGGTGCGGAAATAGTGTTTAATTTAAATGAAACTAACATCAATAGCCTAGAAGAAATTAAGAAAGACTCCGCTTTTGTAGTAGCACCATTTTCAGTAGAAAATAAGAGTGAAATTACGGTAAAAATGGTTAATGAAGCCAAAAAGAGGGGGTTTGAAAAACTAATTGCTGACCCAGTTCTTTCCCCTCCACTAAGAGGATTAGTTAATAGCTTAATCGAATATAAATACGTGAGAGATACCCTTCCAGATATTCCAATACTTATGGGCGTTCTTAATGTAACGGAATTGTTAGACGCAGATAGCGTTGGAATTAACGCTCTTCTCACATCAATTGCAGGTGAGATAGGAATTTCTAATTTACTAATTATGGAAAAAGGTAAGACTAGATGGAGTAGTTGGGAAGTTAAACAAGCTAGTAAAATGATTAGCATTGCGTTAAAGGAAAATAGACTTCCAAAGGATTTGGGAATAGACTTACTAGTACTAAAAAATAAGAGGAGGACAAGGCAAAATGTTAAGGCTGATATAATTGTTAATGAGAGAGTTGAACCAGAGATGGATAAAGCAGGATTTGCGAGAATTTTCGTATCAGATGACGGATTCGGAATAGAATGGTTAGGAAAGGATAAAATTACTATTAAGGGTAAAGATGCCCTAAGTATAGGAAGAACTTTAATAAGAAAAATTAAGAATATTAGTAAAGAACATATACTCTATATAGGCTATGAACTAGCAAAAGCTGAGATAGCATATAGGTTAGACAAGAATTATATTCAAGATCAACCATTATTTAAAAAGATTGTAGATGATAATAGCAGTACCTAGCATAATAGAGAAAGAGCGGGATGATTTCACTTTTATATTTGCAGTATTACCACCAATAGTGACGTTAAAAAACGCTAATGAGAGAGTTAGAAAAATCATTAGTAAATTGGCAACAACTCTAGACTTAGAAGAAGCTTGTAAGGAAGAAGTTAAGTTATGTTATCCATTAATCTTTGGTGGAGTTTTTATATTCAATAGAGATGTTATTATTAAGAGATATGAGGTTAATGGTTACTTATGTAATGGAACAAAAGAGAATGTAAAAACAGTAAATCAACTGATAAATTCTTTAGAAAATAATATAGAATGGTGCTTTAGATTCTCTGATAATGATATACTATGCTACAGTAAAAACAAGATAGCGAGTATTGAGTGTAAATGGATTGATAATATAGGATTACGATTTATTATGGATACTCTATAACCGCATATGAATCTTTACCTTCATAAATCTTTACTATAACCCTATATTTTTTATTTAACCTCAAATATATATCTTTAGCAATTTCAATACCTATATATTCTGCTGTAGGAAAAGGGGCATCTATAACCTTGTACTCGACTCTAAAAGGACCCTCTAATTTCGACTTATCTAAATCAGATTTAGGTATTATAAGCTTATGATCCCAATCTTGTACAATTTCCTTTATTATTTTTTTAAGCAAATTGAAATCTATTACAAAACCTGATTTTTCATTAACCTCTCCTTCAACTTCCACGTTTATTATATAAGTATGTCCGTGAATTTGACTATCAGCATATGATGACAAGGTATAATGAGCTGAATCTATTGAAATACCCTCAACGCCTACTTTAACTCTCATTTAAAGACCTCCTTATGTTTTTCTCAAAATGTTCCCAGGTGGACTCACTTAAATATCTTATCTCGTCACAAAGAGATTTTATATTGGAATCTTCTTTTGTAACATGTTCTATTAATTTATTTATATTCATTAAAGTAATAAAATCCCCTTCTGCAACTTTTCTATCTCCAAAGTAAATTTTATCACCTAAAATTACATTACCCCCCTCTTCTATAATCTTGTAAACTGCGTAAACTAAGTTATCTATATCTATATTATTTAAATATTGCAAAAATTTATCTTGAAGTTCATATTTTAATGTGAAGATCTTATCTTCAATAAGGTTAATTAGACTATCTAAAACCTCAACTTGAGCCTTGAAATTTTCTATTGCTAATAAATCCTTATATTTACTTAATATTAAACAAGTCGTATTGCAGGGCACTGGTATTCCTAAAATAGGAAGACTTATACTAATTCTCTCTCTCAGATAACTCTCAGCTATTTCCCTCATACTTTTTATATTGAATTCTTAAGTATTAAACATGAAGTTACTCTTAAATGTGATTGAAGACCTCTCATCTTCAATAATAGAATGGTATGGAGATTACGTCAAGAGAATAATTATTGGGGGAAAGTCTATAGAAAATAGAAATGAAACAGATGAGACAATATATTTGCTAGTATTGGATAAAGTTACTAAAATCTCATTTTACGCTAGAGGAGAGATATTTTCGTTCTTTTACAATAAAATTCTCAAAAATAGTGAAAATGTAAAACAATATATGCTGAGCTATGGCACTCTTCCAAAAATATATGGAATAATAATCTCTCCCAAAGAATTAAATTACGAAATTCCTATAGTAGAATATATATTAAATAATGGAATTGAATTACTAAATAGGAGTTGAACAAAGTTGGACTTAAGTTTAGTAGCAGCTGAGTACTTACTTAGAGCTAGAAGAACGTTAAAAGAGGCAAAAATTGCGTTTGATGATGGCGATCTCTATTATACCGTAATTAGAGTTTTAGACACAATTGAGAATTTATCAAAGGTTATATTAACACTTAATAATAAATACAATTTTAATTTATATTGGAATGGAATTATATTGGATAATAAAAATGAACTTGAAATAAAGATAAAGAATTTAGAAATTAAATTGCTACCAATACTTTTAATTAATGAGTCTGCCTTAAAGACACCTTCTGTTATAATTAGGAATAAAGAGGCTGAGATGCTTTTAGATGAAGTAACAAAAATTTTCGACGAGGTAGAGAAATTATATGACGAATACCATAATTGATCTAGAATCTTATACTTGCTCCAGTGATCCAATAGAGGCAATAGAGCATTTAAGGGATAAAAACAATATTGTATTCAAAATATCTAATAAAAATCCATATTTTAGTATAATAACTAATAATTATAAAATAGATATAATTAAGCAGGAGGGCGATATAATTTACTTTATGATACGTTTAAATGGATAAATTTCTATAGCATGATTAGAAGTCAATTTGGCTTTGACGAGAGAGACGATTATATCTCAGCGTCAATCCTGAACTATATTGTAAATGATTACAACGAAGAAGAATTGAGAGATTTAATTAAAGGAAGAAATGTAGCAATAGTAGGTGCTGGTCCAGAATTAATAAAGATAAACAAGATAAAGGAAGACGTAATAATAGCTGCAGACGGTGCTACAAATTACTTAGTTAGTATAGGATTAGAACCAGATGTCATTGTTACTGATCTTGATGGAATAATTGTATATCCTAAAAATTCAATATTCGTAGTATTAGCGCATGGAGATAACATTAACTTATTACCTAAGGTGAAAGAAATGAACAAAGTAATTCCTACGGCTCAGGTTTTGCCATTTGGCCGTTTAAAATTATATGGTGGTTTTACTGATGGAGATAGGGCAGTAGTTCTCGCAAGATATATGGGAGCTAAGAGTATCAAATTATATGCTATGGATTTTGAGTCAGGTATTGTGGGAAAGTTTTCGAAACCCTACTATAATGAGGACGTACCTGCATCAATGATTAAAAGAAAAAAATTAGAAATAGCTCGAATGATAATTGAAAAAGTTTTAAATCATAATGTATAGTAAGTTTTAAATATTATTATAAGGTTAGTTTACATGGTGCGTACGGGGTATGAGTATTCTCCACTCCTAGGAGAATTAGGATATTTGATACAACCTTAAGGGATGGGGAACAAGCTCCTGGAATAGATTTAACTATTGAGCAGAAAATACAAATAGCGAGAAAATTAGCTGAACTAGGAGTAGATGTAATAGAAGCAGGATTTCCAGCGTCCTCTGAAGGCGAATTCATAGCGACAAAAAGAATATTTGAAGAAATAGGTGATCAAGTAGAAGTTATAGGACTGTCTAGGGCAAATAAAAATGATATAGATAAGACAATAAGCACTGGAATTTCTAGTATACATCTATTTATAGCTACGTCAGAACTTCACATGAAGTATAAATTAAAAATGACTAGAGAAGAGGTCCTTAACAGAATATATGAAAGTGTAAGGTATGCCAAAGACCATGGAATGATAGTTGAATTTAGCCCAGAAGATGCCACAAGAACTGAAGAGGATTTCTTATTTACAGCTATTCGTACTGCCATAGATGCTGGAGCTGATAGGATTAATATACCAGATACAGTTGGCGTAATGCACCCATTTAAGTATTATGACCTTATTAAAAAGATAGTAACCTTTGTGGGAGATCGTATAATAGTGAGTGTACATTGTCATAACGATTTTGGCTTAGCTACTGCTAATTCTCTAGCAGGTGTTTATGCTGGGGCTAGACAAGTACACGTAACAGTTAATGGAATAGGAGAAAGAGCGGGAAATGCATCACTTGAAGAAGTTGTGATGGGAATAAAGAAATTATTAAACTATGAAGTAAACGTAAAGACATGGAAACTTTATGAAATAAGCAGATTCGTTGCAGAAATGACCGGAATTCCAGTTCCATATTTTAAGGCTATTGTAGGTGATAACGCTTTCGGTCATGAATCTGGCATACATGTTCATGGCGTTATAGAAAATCCATTTACATATGAGCCTATTTCGCCAGAGGAAGTTGGGAATTTTAGGAGGCTTGCACTAGGTAAGCACAGTGGTATTCATGGCCTAAGAAAGCTATTGGAGGAACAAGGAATAAAGCTTAATGAAAATCAGTTACGTGTAGTATTAAATGAGATTAAAAAATTGGCTGAGAGCGGACATAAGGTATCTGTAGAGGACGCTAAAAACATTGCACTTAAATTACTAAGCCAATAAGATCTAATTATGTTGCTAAAATTTTTTGGACATTCTTGTATATTAATAGATAATAAGATTTTAATTGATCCACATGATGGGGGGAGCATTGGCTTACCTAAGCCCCCCATAAATAATGCTGACTTAATTTTAATAACGCATGACCATTATGATCACAATGCATATCAAATAGTCCAATACAAAGATGTTAAAATTAACTTTTACGGGTCTTTCACTTATGATAATTACACTATAAAAGGTATTAAGACTTATCATGATAAATATAATGGAAAATTAAGGGGAGAAAATAGCGTATATATAATAGAAAAGAATGGCAAAAAAATAGTCCACTTAGGGGATATAGGCCATTTACCAAATGAGAAACTCTATGAGGAAATTTCTGAGCCCGATGTATTACTTATACCTATAGGAGGTGTGATAACTATAAACTATAAGGAAGCTATAGAAATAATTAACAAGGTAAATCCTAGAATACTTGTTCCTATACATTATTGGATAAAAGGACATTACATGCCATTAGATCCACCAGATGATTTCATATCAAACATAAATTATAAAATAAAATACTTGGACTTCAAAAACAATGAAATAAATGAAGAAATAGAAAATAATACAAAAGTGGTATATATTATTAGAGTCTAATTTTTTCAACTCTTGCTACTGGTATAGTCTCCTTTGATAACTCATCTCTTACCATTTTTTCTATAGCTTTTCGTATAGCTTCCGATCTATTTAAACCATATTTTATTGCATATCTGTCTAATAGTTCTAATAGATCTTCCTCTACTTTAAATGTTACAACTCTCATTTTCACTCAAATATAAACTTGTCATTAGTAAGGTTTAAGTATTCTGTGGAACGGTATTTCAGTATTCCGCTATGAAGAGGAATACTTAATAGAAAATAAAGATTAATATATTACTCTTTGCATATTAGTATTTAGAGGAGAATATATAATGCCTACTATACATTTATCATTACCAGAATGGATGTATGACGAACTTAAACAAAAAGCTGATGAATTAGGCATACAAATGACTGATTTAGTCAAATTATTTATAAAAAAGGGATTAGAGGGAGACTTTGACGAAAATAAGGAAAAGGAGGAGAAACAGAATACTACTACATATGAGGAAAGTATAGCGTTTTTAGAAGCTAAGGTAGCTCAATTAGATGCACTATTAATAGAGGTTTTAAAGAAATTACAAATGCTTGAAGAAGAGAGGGAAGATAGTGAGGAAGAAGTAGAAATAGTTAATAGTGACAAGTAGGTAGAAATTTAATCCCATATTTAAATTACTTAATAGGCCTGCGTGATTAAAAACCCCCGAGTACCGGGGGAAAATGAACGCAGGTGGGTCCCCCCGGATTTTTAAGTAAAATGATGTTGCAGGGACGGACTGAATAATTGTGTAGAAGGCGTGGAGAGACTGATTACTTTCATATGTAGTTTTGTTAGATTAAGAATACACGCATAGAATTATATGATATAATATAAAAAAATCACATTACTATTAAAGTTACGGTTCTTATTATATTTGGATTTCTTCTTATTTCATAAACTATTTTCTTCAAATCATCTGAGGATTTGGCCTCAACTTCAATTACTACATCATATTCTCCATAAACTGGGTCTGCCCTTAACACTCCATTAACCTTTTTTGCTGCATCTGCCACCTCTAATTCCTTACCTACCGTAGTCGAAACGAGAACATACGCCCTGACAACTTCTGCCATAATGTATATAATTACGACTGAATATTTAAACGTTTACTTTAGTAGTAATCTTTCTGAGTTAAATAGTTTTGATGAAATTAATAATATTATTATCGATATTACTAATGTAACTATTAAGAAGGTATATGAAATCAAAGTAGAACCAGAAACATAATATAGCATAGACAAACTTAATTGTTCATATGGAATTATTGATATTAAATTTAAGGGAAATGATATTGAAGCTACATTTATAAACAATGCAGAAAATGAAGCTACTAGACCAAACGTCAAGACAAGAAAGTTTATTAACTGAATATTCCGCATAGATCCTCCTAATCCAATAAGCAATATTACACTAAGAGCTGCTGTTAATAAAACAGCTAAAAGGTAAATACATACTACAATCAAGCTAAACGTTAAGGTTATGGATACCGATAAGTTAGTAGTATAAGATATTATTGATGAAAATATAACTATCCCTAGAATATCGCCTAGGGACGATAAGATGCCTAATATTATCGCTATAATAACCTTAGAAAATATGAATGATCTAATTGATATTGGAGACGCTAATAGCGATTCTAATGTTTTCCTTTCTTTCTCTCCTACTATGCCCTCTGTGACATAAAATATTACCGGAGTTGCACTAGGGAAGAGAACTAAGCCCACAATTCTGGCTAATTCACTTAGATTAGCTTGAGATTCTGACACTCTTTTTCCAGTAATTGATACCGTTTTTTGCTTAACTATTAGTGGAGATATGATATCTTTATAGTTAACATTATACAAATGAGAGGCATTTATCATATATTCTACTCTCGACTGAACAATATTATATTCTAAATTGCTTAAGGCATTATTGACTAGATTAAAAGTCTCTTGATTTGAAGAAATTAATATATCTATTATTACATATGCACGTCTAGATATATTAGATACATTTAAGCTAAAGTCGTTAGGAAATATTATTACAGCATCTGGTGTGTTGTTCGTCTTATTATAGAACACTACACCGCCGTTTTGTAAAATATAATTAGCTACTAAATTAACATAGGGAATGTTAGATTGATTATAGTTAATTATTTCTATTACTGGTGGAGAAACTGCAACAGAGGCGTACAAGATTATGCCAATCAATGGCAATAAGATAAACGGAAGTATAATAGATCCTAATATTAACTTCTTATCTCTTTTTATATCTAATAATTCTTTCTTTAATACTGTTCTTATCATTGCTTTTCACCAGATATAAGACGTATAAATGCTTCCTCTAAATTTCTAGAAGATGTAGACTTTATTATCTCTTCTGGTTCTCCGTAAGATAAGACTTTTCCTTCATTAATGAGAAGTATCCTATCACACAGATATTCAACTTCTAACATGTTGTGAGAGGATAGGATAATTGTCATATTATGTTTTCTAGCCATATCTAAAATTATATTTCTTATCCTAACTGCAGATTCCACGTCAAGTGCGGACGTAGGCTCATCAAGTAAAGCTAATTTGGGCATAACCATTAATGTTCGAGCTATTATTAGCCGTCTTTTCATACCTCTGCTATACTCAGAAGTTTTATCGTAGATTCTATCCCCTAATCCAGCTATTTCTATTCCTAGTTTCAGATACTTCTCCTTTAATTCTTTATCACCCTTAGAATATATTTCCGCATAAAACTCTAGATTCTCATATCCTGTTAATCTTTCGTACGGAAATGCGTCCTCTGGCATATAGGCTATAAATCCGTTTTCTTTAGCTTTTATCGGAGGTAAACCAAATATTTTAACCTCACCGTGATAATTCTTAATAATTCCAGATAAGATTCTCAACGTGGTAGTCTTTCCAGCCCCATTAGGACCTACTATTCCAAACACCTCGCCCTTATTTACGTGAAATGATAATCCCTTAAGAATCTCCTTATTTCCAATTCTCTTCCGTAAATTGGTAACACTAACCGCTATTTGGCTGTCTGTCATACTTATGATATTTTAGCTAAACAACTTATTATACACTTTCGAAAGTATATAGAATGCTAGGGACTGTAAAGGATAGAACATTAGAAGCATTATTAAAATATGGTGATAAAGCTAAATATATTCTGAAGGCTGCAATAGACGTTTATGAACGAAATGAAAATAAAGAACTAGGAGATTTTAGCTATAAACAACTGATACAAAGACTAGAGGAAATGGGCGTAAATTATGATCCAAGAATGATCCTAAGGGCTTTAGAGAAAGATTACGGTATAATAGAGACTACATATAAATCAGCAAATCAACATTGGTGGAAATTTATTGATATAGAACAGACTAAACTAGCAGTTTATGGTGAAGACAAAAATGTAGATGAACCAGAAATTTCACTCATTATAATACAATATAATAGTTTGAATATAAAAGAGATTGAGAAAAAGTTAATGTTCTTAATAAGAAAACCTAAACTATTTGACATTGATAGGAAAAATTTCGCTGAATTTGCATTCGAAATCTTACCTCTTATAGTTAAATTATATTATAAGGCCTCACAATATGAGGAGACGTATGAAATTGCAGAGAGATTAAGAAAAATTATAAGTTTAGCTAAGAGAGTAAGTGTGAGATTAAATGATGAAAAAGGTGACAATAAGGGATTTTATAAAAAAGAAATCCAAGGAGAAGATTACAATGCTAACAGCATACGATTATCCAACAGCGAAGATAATATCTAGTACAAATCTTGATGGGATACTAGTGGGAGATTCTTTAGGAATGGTAGTCTTAGGATATCCTTCTACAATAAACGTATCTTTACGTGATATGCTATCACACACAAGGGCTGTGGTTAGGGCAAATCCGCCTCAATTAATAGTAGTTGACATGCCTTTTTTAACTTATGAGATTGATACTAAGTTAGCTGTAAAAAACGCTGGACTGTTAATAAAAGCAGGAGGGGAGGCAGTTAAAATAGAGGGAGGGGAGGAAATAAAAGACGTAATAAAGTCACTAATAAGAGCTGGGATCCCAGTAATGGGGCATATAGGATTGACACCGCAAAGATTCTTAAAAATTGGCGGATATAGGACTATAGGAAAAACTAAACAAGAAGAGGAACAATTAATGAAAGATTCTATAGAACTAGAAGACGCAGGAATTTTTGCATTAGTTATAGAAAATACTTATGCTGATATAGCAAAAAGGATAACGGAAAAACTAACTATCCCTACAATTTGCATAGGAGCTGGACCATACTGTGATGGACAAATCTTAGTTATTCATGATCTATTGGGACTTTCTGACTTCACACCTTATTTTGCTAAATCTTATGTAAATTTAAAGGAAATAATATCTAATGCAATAAACCAGTATATAAATGACGTAAAAACGAATAAATTCCCAGAAAAACAACACTATAAAGAGAAAGAAAGTTGAGTAAGTCTATTCGCTATAAAGACTATAGATTCCCTTAGAACACTTTTGTTGTCATAATTTGAGAGTATTTTCATTAATTCCTCATTAGGTTTTGACTTAAATTCCATAACCTTCTGAATAAGTCTAGGCATAGCCCTAATTATGTTATCAACTATAGTTACTGTAGCAGTCATTGATGTTCTAGATAAAGGATTAATATCTATAGCTATTACTTTCTTTCCCATCTTAACTAAGGCTTCTGTTCTATCACCGTCTTCTAAGCCTAGTAATACAACATCAGCTTTATAAATACCATTTGGACTTACTTTCCTCCTTTGACTAAATAACTCGGGTATGGTTAATGAAGCGTCTTCTCCTACCCCTAATATGTTTTTGGCATTAGCTCTATAGAGAATTTCAGCTATTGCCTTTTCTCTATATTCATTTCTATAAAATAGATTGACTTCTATTTTAGAATTAGTTAACTCAGCTAATTTTACTATATCATCAGCAACTAATGCTGCCATATTTCCATTTACGGATATTACAGGGTATTTGGCTAAGAGTAACATCGCTGCGGCAGCTTCTATTGCTTTTTCTGCGAAAAATTGAGTTTTCTCTCCTATTAGATAATCAAAACATTCACCCCTACCATGTGCTATTAAACCTTGAGGAACTACTACACCTTTTTCCATTGCCTCAACTATCTTCTCCCTTATTAAGAGAGATTCTTTTCTAGGATGATTTTCTGGGATTATCTCACGAATGCTCCACGGCTTGCTATTTTGTGTCTTATCCACACTCCATTTTCTGGGCTAAAGATTTTAATAATTATTCCCTTTTTCCTATATGAGTTAGGATATTCAGAGGTAAACCCTAAGCTTCTGGTAAATTTTGATGCGACCTCTATGAACTTTATAGGAGATGGATCCCTCAAAAATTCATCTATTAATGAGAGAGCTATTTCAGACTTCCTTATTATATTTTTAGTAGGCATTTGTTCAACTATCTGAGAAAATATAGGATAATCTGACCAATCTAATATTATCCTTTCCACTTCTCCATAACCTAAACCTCCTGCTCTTCTCCTATAAACTAAACCTCCGTGATACTGAGCAATTACATCTCCTAGACCGTTTCCCGCAACTATATCACTTAAGTGAGCTACGTTAACAGCATCTTTTTCACTTATTGACGTTAATTCTTTAACCCCTAAAGCATACGCTAAACTTATTGCACCACTTAGTCCGTATCCGTAACCTAAGGGCACTCTTGAATATACAATAAGTTTGTATTCTCCTAATTTTTGTCTTAAAATTTCATAATTTGGTATGTTAATTTCTATACCATTAAATATTATCCCTTTTCCATATTTTATTTCAGCTATTATATAAGGCTCTAAGGTTAACGATAATCCTATCGAACCTGACTCAAGTAAATTTTCTTTAATTACTGGATACCATATACCAGAAACAGACAGGGGAACTAATATCTCCACGGGTAAAAGTATTAAATATTAACTAATAATGTTTATTATGAAGTGTATTGTTATTAGATGCTTCAATATTTAGCAGAGCTATTATAGGCGGTTATGATATAAGAAAGTACCAAAGCAAGGAAGAAACTGAAATAGTCGTAGGCAGATTAACTGGATTATACGGTAATATATTAAAATACTCAAAGGTTAAATTGTTATTTGCACCTACTAAGTTTGAAGATGGATCAATCCTACATGAAGTGGGTGGAAAAGAGATATATAAAATCTTTGAAGTACCCGCAGGTTTAACATTTGATAGATTAATTAGTGAACTTTCAAAACTAAATTACTATCCAGCATTATTTCCCATGTACTTGAAAGGAACTATTGGAGGTTTTATAGCTTTAAACGGATCTGGTTTTGGTAGTTATAAATTCGGGTTCGTAAAAAATATTAAAACTGTACATGAACTTATAGATTATAAAGTGGCTAGAATTACAGCAGTAAAATACCCAGAAGTTCTGGAAAGCGAAGAAGAAAGTAAATTCAGCTGGTCAGCAATCCTTATTGATGATACTACAAAATATTACATACCTTCAATTTATAACAAATTCTTAGAGCATAAAATTAGTACAATATCTACCGATAAAGTGATAAAAGAAATAGAAAATAGAATTTATAAAATATTTAAACGAGATTATATACCTATTATATTAAAAATGGATCATAATAAGGCTCTTAACTTTAACTTTGACGTACATTTAGGATACATCATAAAGTACAATTCTCCTAAAAAATATAAGGTATTAATTGGGAGAATCGAAGAAAATAGATTACCCGAACTATTTGAATATCTAAGGAAGAATAAGGACGTAGTACCTTTCCCTTACCTTAAAGAATATGAGGAATATCACGAAGCCATAATAGAAGGTTTCAAAAAATATGAAATAAAAATTAAAGATAAAAAACTTAAAAATATTGTAATTGATGCTTCAAAATGTATAAATTGCTCCTTATGTCTAGACGTTTGCCTATCGTATAATACTACTAAAAATATTCTATTTTCTCCTTTAGGTAGGTTTAACAGATTGTTAACTGGTGAAAGTAATTTTGAGTCATGCTTTGGTTGTAAGGCTTGCGAGGAAATATGCCCAGTTCAAATTAATATATCAAATATAACGGAAACATTACCACAATTTAATAATACTAAGGAAAAGTTAGTAATAGAAGTGAGTGATCTACCAAAATCGATTTATGAATTAGAGAAAATTTTAGATTCAAAATATAGGAATAAACCTATATTTCTATTGTTTGTAGGATGTTCCTCAAAATATGACCCATTAGGTGTAGAAGGGTTTTTAAATTATTTACTTATAAACGGGAATAAGTTACCTCCAGAATTTTCTCCTAGAGTGAAAATTATTGCGGGCTATTGCTGCGGTTTCGATAAATATTTAGCTGGAAATTTAGAGGAGGCTAAAATAGATGTAGAAAGGATTAATAAAATGAAAATTGAACAAAACGCTATTGGAGTATATTTCTTATGTCCAGAAGGACTTTACGTATATAATAAGTTAAGTAATCAGAAAGGAATATTCGCTTTTGATATAATTAAGAACGACCTTAAAGATAAAAACGTTCATTTAGGATGTTGGGCGAAGAAATTAGGATATACTTCACAATATAATGATTGTGCTGGTTTATTCTTTACATCATATAAGGACAGTCCAGTAAAAATAAGTAAGAAGAATTATTTAACAGTATGTCCATTTTCAACTTGGAAATTCGGCACTATTTCAGTATATAGTACTTTCATTGAGAAAAGGGAAATAACTGAAATAAAAAAGGAGGAGGCATTTGATGAAAATATTATATATAATCAATTAATTAGGGGTGTTGAAGCTGCAATAGACAAGGCTGTAGATGAGATAGCAGAAAAAGTGTCGATATGGAAATTAGGTGGTGAACAATACTTTGTACTTCTTTCAATTCCCATAATGTCTAAGTATATAAATTCTGAACTCATTCGTAATTTTGCCTCAGACCCTCAAGTCAAGCAGTTCTTCTATAGTATATCACAGAATAGACTACTTTTGGAACAGAAAATAAAGACATATGTCGATTATATTACGCATTATAATTTTGAAAATAAAATCATTGAATTCTCTGAGGAAATTTTGAAATCTAATAAATTGGACTATTCTGCTATGGATATCGTAAAAACTAATGAATTTAGGAAAGCGTTAAAGGAAATCTTAATGAAGTCTATTAACGAGAACCTACTTAGTAATATAATAAATTCGGTAATTTACTTATAATCTATAATTACATATTTCTTCTTATCGTAATCGAAATAAATCAAACCATTTCGCTTTAAGAATCTAAATAGTGGTAGTAATCTTTTAGGAAGTTTCACCTCTAACTCTTGTTCGTCTTTACTTTGAGAAAAATAAAAATTAAGTAATTCAATAGTATCCACAAATGTTATTAATTTCCTATTATTATCTAACTCAATTACAAAGTAATTCTTACTTATCTTACCATTATCCTCATCCAATATTGTATAACCTGCGGATAACACTTGCTCACACAAACTTCCACCATGATTCAAGTTTTTAGTACTATAGGATTTAACTAGATATTGAAGTATTTTTTCAATTTCATCTAATTTATCTAAGATTTCTCTATCTCTAGATTCTTTCTTAGACTGTTGAAATTTAGAACCTTGATTAAATATTAAATCTATTAATTCGTCTTCATTCATATTTGTGAGGTCAAATATATCATGGTGAGAGTATGAAAAAAGTGAAAATACTATACTTTGCATTCCTCAAAGATATAACGCATAAATCCTTTGAGGAAATAGACACTGAATGTGAGAATTTAGAATGTTTAATCAATCAATTAGGAGAAAAATATGGTGAACAGTTAGTTAGGTACATAAAAGAAGGGATAAATGGAATTAAGGTGACCATATTAGTTAATGGCTCTGTTAATATAGAGAAAATAAACGATGGTGACGAAATTGCATTATTACCTCCTCCCTCTGGAGGAGATATAATAAGAGGAAGATTTGACTTATTAGAGGAAATACGTAAGTTTAGGGAAAAAGCGCCTCCAGAGGCTGGATCAATGGCAATATATTTAGGCTTTGTAAAAGGGATAGTAGATAATCATAAGGTCTTTGAATTAAAATATGAAGCTTATGATGCATATACTAGAAAAAGATTTCAAGAAATAAAAGACGAAATGAGAAGAAAATATAACGATCTAATAGACATTGAAATAATTCACGCAATTGATACAATGAAACCTGGCGAAAACGTTTTGTTAATCATGGCTTTAGGTAAAGGTAGAAAGGATGCCTTAGATGCTGTAAAAGAGGCTTTAGAGCTAGTAAAACATACAACTGGAATATGGAAACTTGAAATAAGAGATGATGGAGAATACTGGGTAGTTGCAGGAAATACAAGAGTGAAAAGGCAATGATCAAGAAAGTCGGAATGTCAATAGCAGGAATAGACACTGGAAATGGAGCAGGTGGAGAAAGTGATATTAGGGTTTTTGAAGTATTAGGAGTTCATGGCGTTTTAGCAGTAACTGCAATAACTGCACAGAATACCATGGGTATAAAGGATATATTATTAGTTGAGCCATTATTTCTTAAAAAACAAATAGAGACCTTATTAGAGGATTTTAAAATAGAAGGGATCAAACTAGGCATGATATATAATAAAGGACAATTTCAGATAATAAAAGATACTTTAGAGGGAAATTTTCTAGTTGTAGACCCAGTATTATATGCTAAAGATGGAACACAATTAATAAAGGACATTGATGACTATAAGAGAATAATATTACCAATAACTAAAGTTTTAACACCTAATATATTAGAGGCATCAGCACTCAGTGGTGTTAAGATAGAGAATGAGGAGGATATAATTAAAGCTTGTAAAAAATTAAGGGAAATTTACAATATACCATACGTAATAATTAAGGGAGGACATCTAGGAGGGAATTACAGTTTTGATATTATGTGTAGTGAGGAAAATGAAATATATAAAATAGGCTATAATAGGTTAACTATAAAGCACACTCACGGTACAGGTAGTGCTTTTGCAACCGCATTAACTGCAGAGTATATAAAATCAAAAAATATTAAGTGGGCTTTTAAAAAAGCACGAGAGTTCTTACAATCTACAATAGAATATGGCCTAGGTTTAGGCAAAGGTATAGGTCCTATTAATATAAGTATTGACATAATGAAGAAATCGATGAAATATGAAGTTATAGAAGATATGATAAATTTTGCTAATTTTGTTGAGAATAATGAAAAATTCTGGTTATTAATACCAGAAGTTCAATCAAATCTAGCCCATAGCATAAAACCAGAGTACGTCAGAGATTTATCAGATATTGGAACTTTTAGGGGAAGAATAATTAAGAGGTGGGATAATAAGGTAATAGTGGGGCATCCAGTAATTTTTGGAAATCCAACTCATACTGCGAGGATGTTACTCTCATTAATTTTTAAAGGAGTTGATAGTAGCTGCTTAATTAACATTAGATTTGATGAAAGAATTTTAAGAGGTTTCAAACAAATCGGTTATGAACAAATAGAGGTAAATAGAGAATTAGAACCTAAACACGGAGAAGGGAAAACCATGCAATGGATAATTGATTATTTGTATGAAAATTTTGGGAAAATACCTAATATTATATACGATACGGGGGCTAAGGGTAAGGAAGCAATGATAAGATTTTGGACTAAAGACATAGATGAGATGATAGAATCACTTAAATCACTATTAAGAATCATCTAAGGGATCTTAAATGAAACTGGAAAGATTACTAAATGGAGCTAAAAATTTAGTTAGAACTGGATGGATGCAGAATGGAATACCGCCTGCTATTGGGGAAACAGTAGCATCGCATAGTTTTGAGGCTTCAATTTTAGCCTATATATTATCATGTGAGATTAGAAAAAAAGGCATAGATATTAATCCAGAACACGCAGCAATAATAGCATTATTTCACGATGCGGGGGAAACATTATTAGGAGACTTGCCAAAATGGACTACAGAGAGAATTAATAAGAGGGATACTGAAATAAAAGCCTTCGAAGAGTTAGGAGTAGGAAAGGAATTATTTTTAGAATTAAAGGAAATGAGAACTAATGAGGCTAAAGTAGCTAAATTGGCTGATAGGCTTTCCACATATCTTCAAGCAATCAGATATAAGAAATTAGGCTTTAATGTTAATGAGATAATTAAAACATATGATGAAGAGATTAGTAAACTCCTAGATATTGAACCATTAAATTATATAAAGGATCTAGTAGTTAACATAATGAATAGTTTAAAAGAGAGTAATGAAGATAATAAATAGTGTTGAGAAATGAAGTTAATCCCAGGGAAAAAAGCTCCAGATGAAATTAACGTATTTATTGAAATACCTATGGGATCTAATATTAAATACGAATATGATGAGGAAGAAGAGGTGATAAAAGTAGATAGAATTTTATACACATCAATGGTTTATCCCTTTAACTACGGCTTTATACCAGAGACATTAGAGGAGGATGGAGATCCTTTAGATGTTTTAGTAATTGGAAACTATCCATTAATGCCAGGTAGTGTAATAGAGGCTAGACCAGTTGGATTAATATATATGAGGGATGAGGAAGGTGAAGATGCTAAAGTTATAGCAGTACCAAGGGATAAAACAGATCCTACATTCTCTAACATAAAAGACGTAAATGACATACCAGAAGCCATAAAAAATAAGATAGTTCACTTCTTTGAACATTATAAGGAGCTAGAGCCGGGAAAATGGGTTAAGATAAGTGGATGGGGAACAGCTAGTGAAGCTAAGGAAAGAATTAAAAAAGCTATTGAGAGAAAGAAACATACATGATTAATGAGATCTTCGAGGCATTACTCTATATATCTTCCTTTTTTACCTCATTTTGGATACTTCTTCAAGTATTTTATTTCAAAACCTCTCTAGAAATTAGTATAAAAGAAGAGAATAAGCTAAGTGAAATAATTAATAACAAGGAGGAGAAGGAAAAAAGAAAAATAGATATAATAGTTGCAATAAAAAATGAAAATGAGAAAGTAATTAAAGAGTTAATAGACAATTTATCTCGACTGGATTATGAGCCTTATGAAGTAATAATAGTTTCAGATGATACCGAAGAACATTTTAATAAAATAATACAGTATATAGGAAATATTCCAAATAATATAAAAATCATTAGGAGACAAAATAATGAAGGAAGGAAAGCTGGTGCCCTTAACTATGCGTTGAACTTCTCAAATGGAGATTTATTAGTTTTTTTAGACGCTGAAGCACGGGTTGATAAAAAATTCTTGAGGAAAGTAGCCGAGCTTAATTATGATGCTATAGCTTTTAGATTAAAGATTAGAGAGCCTATTACGCCAACTCAAAAAACTTACGCTTATATGACCGAATTTGTAATGGATTCACTATTTAAGTCTAGGCAAAAGTTAGGCCTCATAATTTTTCCTAATGGTTCTTCCTTTGCAGTAAAGAGGAGCGTATTAGATACTATTGGTGGATGGAAAAATGGCGCAATAGCAGAAGATTTAGAACTTGGAATTAGGCTTGCTTTAAATAACATAAGGGTTAAATATGTAGATGACATAATAATATATTCTTTAGCGCCATTTAACAACGTGGACTTATACAATCAAATAAGAAGATGGGCTTATGGTTCTGCAGAACTATTTATAAGCAGTGCGAAATTATTAAAATTCGGTCTAAAAGGTTTTGAGGGATTTATATATACGCAACAGTGGGCAATATATCCTTTATATTTAATAATTTTATTAATTACTCTCTCATTACAGTTTGTATTGAAAATACCTTATTCCATAATTCTTGGATCATTATCACTAATAATATTCTCTATTGTTCTATATGGAGTATTAATAAGGCCTAAAGGAGATTACAGATCAGCTATGATAACTACCTTAGCCTCATTAATAGGATACGTTGAGGGTATGCTTAAAATGAAGTTTAACTGGAAAGTAACTCCTAAAGAATTAGATAAAAAAGAGGAAAGCATATTAGGTATAAAAATACTTGGTTTAATATTAGCAGTGTCAGCTTATGTTAATTCCCTATTTAATAATATATTCTCATCCATTCTTTTGATTTTAATTTCAATTAGCCTTTTACTTCTACAATTTTAGTTCTTGATATTGCTTGAGCCTCTTTTAGTGCCTCTTCTGGTTTTAAGCTATATTTTATTATATAACTTTTAACCAACTTATAACTTTCCTCATGCTGTATTATATCCCTAGCTGAGGCTAGTAATTTTAAGAATAACGCCCTTCTCTCTATCTCCTTCTTTACGTCATCTAAATTAAGGCCAGCTTCCTCTATTCTATTTCTTAATACTCGTGCAGCATCAAGATTTAACGTAAATGAATCAGACTTAGGATCCCAACTGGCAACTCTCCTATAATCGTTCCAACTTATAATCTCATCAATTGCTACTACACGTCTTCTTAAAACTATTCTTTCCCCAATGTAAACTGGAAGTCTTCTAATAGTCATAATAATATTCATCATCGGAATCCATTCTTGAGGAATATTTAGGGGTTCGTTCATTAATCTCTTTATAGCAGAATCAGTATTATAAGCATGGAGGGTAGTTGCACCGCCATGTCCAGTAGAAATAGCTTGAAATAACACATAAGCTTCTTGGCCTCTTATCTCTCCTACTACTATTAAATCTGGTCTATATCTTAATGACAATTTTAACAAATCCATTAATGATATTTCTTTACCTACCCCTGCATAAGCCGGTCTAGCATATAACTGAGTCCAGTTAGAATGCGCTATTCTAATTTCTGGAATATCTTCTATTGACACTATCTTCATACTCTCTTTTACAAGGTTTAAGACTGCGTTAAGTAATGTAGTTTTCCCAGCACCGGTAACACCTATTGACATTATGCTCATCCTCATGTCCATAGCATACCATAGATACGCTGCTATATCTGCAGATATCGTACCAGAGTTTATTAAATCAAGAATCGTAATTGGCTTTTCAGGAAATCTTCTAATAACTAATGTAGACCCACTAGCAGATACCTCACGCCTAAATGTCGCGGCAACTCTATCTCCATTAGGTAACATACCGTCTTGAATGGGATCAGCTACTGAAATGGACTTTCCAGTAAGAGAAAGTAATCTTAATACTAACTGATCTAATAATTCTTCTCCATCTATTGTTAAGTTAAGTTGAGGAGATATTTTCATATTCTTTTGAAACACAATATTTGTGGGTATATACTCATAACTTCTATGATAAATATATACTGGATTATACATACCCGATACCGATATATCCTCTATATCTTTATCCGCAACTAATGCTGTTAAAATATTATATCCAAACATATTTCTCAACAAATAGTATAATACAATTCTGGCGTTAGTACTTAGAACATTTACCTCTCCTCTCTTTTCTTGTATTATTTTAAGATCTGGTCTTTTTCTATTTAACTCAAGTATAATCTTAGCTAGATCTAGACCAGCTGTTTTAGATAATAATTCCCTTTCTATTTCATTTATAAAAGTAATGTACGTGTTAAAGACTACGTTGTTTACAGGTGGTTCTAATAAGACATATTTATAAATACCTTTTTCAGACTCAAATGTTATAAATATATGGGGATTAGGAATTACCAGTTCAATATTATTTTGTATTAAATTATCTTTAATCTCGACTGGAACAATATTTAATATATTTACTTCATAATCACTAATTATTGATGTAACTTCTTCTAATGGTGAAGTTATTGGATAAAGCGTAACTGGCAGTTCTATAGCCTCTTGTATTGTCTTGTTATTGTCCTTAGATTTAATGAATTTGAAAATATTCTTCATTATTACCATCTCATCTCATTAACCTATAAAGATGTTGATGAAGGCGATACAGAAGGTATTAATGAGATATGTAATGATACTACTATTAAAATTGCTGTAATTACAACTAAAATTGCTGAATGAACAAAGCCTGCTGCAGTTTTACCATATCCTATCTTTCCCACTAATAATCCTGATAAGAAGGAATTAAATAACGATGATATTGTTATAATATATAATGCCTTAGGTAATAGTATTGTAGCGCTAGCTAATGGTCCATAGACAGTAGTATAGGTTTGCTTAAGTAGTATTGTATATATAGCATTACCTAATAATATTGAAGCAACCAACGCTAAGATTATTCCTACATAAGGTGCATATAATAATACTCTAATTTTAGCGTTATATTCTCTTCTTATCCTTATTTGAGCATCTACTTGTTCAGCTAACGCCTCAACAGTTTCTGGAGTTAGACTTCCTATCTCTATCATATCTGCCAGAGAAACGAGCGAGACCTTACTAGAGAAATCTAATATTTTATCGGAAGCTTTCTTAAAGGCATCTTTTAACGGAACCCCTAAAACCGTATATGCATAAATTGTACCCAATATATTTCTAAACTTACCCATCTCTGGAGAATCTTTAAGGTTTTTAATAACTGTTATGGGGTTTAGCCCTGCTCTTAAACCTTCAGCAATTGCCCTTAAAAACGCTACTACATAAACATCATACCCAGTACCTTCCCTTAATTCCTTTATAGCTAACACTGCTGGAGGTATTGCAGCTATTAAAAGACCGATAGTAAACGCGAATACTGTTAGTGGAATTTGAGGTACACCACCAGTTAAAAATATTAGATAAAAGAGAAGGGGAATTGGAGATCTTATAAGATATAGAACTATAATTGATATTACAATTCCTAAGGGGAAAGTTAAATAAAATAGCTTATATGCCTTTAAAGGCCTCTCGGGAAATCTAAATTGCGTTTGGTCGGTAACCCATATAAATAAGAGATTTACAAGAGGAATTAGAAATATTGCAAACGATGCTAATATTGGAAAAGGAATAGAGCCTGCAAGCGATGGGAAAATAGCTTGTAATAAAAGAACAAGGAAAAATGTTATGAAACCTGAAGAGAGCCAAATCACGAAACCCTCTGCAACACCAGAAAGTTTATCTGCAGCGCTAGAGGCTAAAAGTTCAATACTCTTTAATATGTCCTTAGCTTTAGCCTCCATAGTTTCCAACACTGGTGCTCCGGTTCTTACAGCAGTAATATAAGTAAGTAAAAACTCATTAAATATCTTAGAGGGTGATATGTTCAAAGATTCAGCTATGGCAGTTTCTACACTTTCTCCTAAGTACTTAACTCTTTTATTAATATATGAGGCAATCTGACTTGCATAATTCATTGCCGTAGATTTTGACAAATACTCAAAAACATATCTTGCACTTAGACCAGATCTTAAGAAGACATTAAATATTGCAGAAAAGGCTGGAGTTTCACTATCTAAGCCTATTTTTCTGTTCTCAATTTGTTGCGAAATTTGTAAAATTTGAATTAAGTATGTTACTGGAGGAATTACTATACCTATTATAAGTAATGTTAAAAAACCTGCTAGATATTTTATAGTAAAAGTTAATCTATATAATTCAAAAAATCTTATAGAAAATACTATAAATACTATAGACATCAGAATTGATAATATTAGGGTAAATAATAACCTGGATGCAAAAAGTTGAGGGTCTTCAGTAGATCCGGCTTTCATTAATTTTTTACTTAATTCTTTAGCTAGGTCTTTGACAAATCCACTATTATAAAATATTAAGTCTATTTTAGATAAACCTTCTTTGTGAACATTATTATTTCTCTTAACTATACTCATCTTACTTTCTAAATTAATACTTGACAAAACAAATACTTAAACTTATATAGAACCTCTCACTTAACATGAATTTCAACAATGTCTTTATCTTCGAGAACATGAGAGGGGCCAACTTTTTGCCCTTGGTATCTCACAGATTTTCCCCAAACTCTAGCATACTTAAAATTCTCAGCTAATGACGAATGTAATTTCCTAGCAACATCTAAAACTGTAGAGCCTTTCTTTAATATTAAAGGATCTTTAGTGGGTTCTTCTCCAGGTTCTTTTGTGTAGATACGTATAACTTCAAGCATATCAAACATGATCTTAGGCAATTTCTCTATTTCATTTAAATTTATTATAGGCAGATCTTCAACGTAAATATTCTCTTGAGAGACAACTATTGTAGGCTTATAACTAACCGTCTCAAATATAGATTTTTCTATGTCATCAATGCTAACTTCACCTATAATTTTTACTATAGCAGATTTAATTCCAAAACTCTCTATGTAATCTCTTACGGTTTTCTCATCGGCATCTATTAATTTACCTAGGTTTACTATTCTAATTCCAGCCATCCCATATCTAGTTCTCTCTATTATTACTTTTCCTTTAGGTTTCTTTAACAATATGCTATTTTCTTCTAAAATATTCCTTATAGAAATCAATTCCTCTTTGCTATTTACAGCAATAATTACTTCGTCTGCATTTCTAATTAGACCTATAGTTTTAGAAAGAGGCAAAGTTCTTGGAGGATTAACAAGCTGTATTTGTACATCCTCATATCTTACCATACCTGGAACTGGTAAATCACTAAATTCTTGTTTAACGTTGGTTAATTTCCTCATAATTTGAGATCTAATTAATATATCACCTATAAGAATAGCTTGACCTGCACCTTCTTTTTCTACAAAGAGAGAAAATCCTCCAGACTTCTTACTTTTTCTAATTTCTATTTCCTCTCTAAGTTCAGCCATTCGTCGCTTAGCCCAGTAAACTAGGTTCTCAGTACCCTTATGTTTAGGAACTTCTTTTAGAAATTCCTGCAGAGCTTGTAATTTCTCTTCAGGGGTTTTAGCGTCCATTACCTTAAGCCATTTAGCTTTAGCCTCTGCAGGAAGGTTCGTTACCATATTCTTTTACCCTCCTTATTTATGTAATATAAGGGGGCAATTGAACGTAAAACTTTCCAGGACCTCCTTATAATAGGAGGTGGTATAGAACTCCTTTTGTAAAAGGATTTTAACCAATTTATAGTTTTAGGATCAGCTGGATATCCGCTCCCAAAATCCCCATATATCTCCTTTAACATGTCAATGTAATTATCCCTAACCACCTTAGCTATAATACTCGCTGCACTAGCCTCGACAAATAACTCATCAGCCTTATGCACAACATTAGGTTTATAACCTAATTTATTAATTAGTTCAATAACAGGTTTCTCATCGCCGACCTTATCTACGGTTATTACGCTCGGGTTATAAATCGATAGTGTAAGTATAATTTTCATCACAGCATTGTAAGTTAAATCATTTAAGTTGTATACATCTATATCCTCTGGAAATACTTTGACTACTACAAAAGCCTCTACAATATTACTTAATAAACTAAATAGTTTTTCCCTTCTTTCTCTAGTTAATTGCTTACTATCTTTTACTCCCATATTCTTTAAAAAGTTTAACTTACTTTCATCTATTGCCACACCTGCAACTACCATAGGACCTATTAGTGAGCCTCGCCCAGCTTCATCTATGCCTACTCTCATATCCTCAATGAAATAACTAATTTAGCCTCCCTTTTACCGTTTTTCATCCTTTCATTTTGATAACTTTCATTAATTTCAACGTCAACAATAGAAGATATATTAGAGACTAATTTTCTCGCTACACTCTTGTTTATAAAATAGTAGTCAATTCCTTCCTTACCTTCTACAATATCCGATAAATTATCTATTATGTCTCTAGAGAAAAAGGATTCAAAAAATGCCCTCTTTCTATCGTCAACACCTTCCTTACCTTTACTCCTAAGTTGAATTATCGCTTCATAATAACGAGTTTTCTTCCTAAAGCAATGATCACATATAGCCTTCTCTACATCTAAATTAATTATAGCCTCTTGTGTAAATTCCTTATCCTTAATCTTCCCCCTAAATTGTACAGTTGAAAAAATATGACCTCCTTGATCCTTCCAAATATTTTTAATATTAAAATTAAATTCTGTAATATTTTCATCTAATTTTATTTTATTAGGTAACTCCCGTAGTATGATCTCTTCCACAGCACTAACTGGGGAGCTATTTGTATTCCTTACCCATTTACCTCCTATCCATTGGGCACCACATATTTTACAATATTTTCCAGAAATCTTTCTAGGAATAGATACGAGCTGTTTATTTTTTATATAACAATCAACGCACATACTTCCTATTAATTCTACGTTTTCCTTACCACAAACTACGCAAAATCTCTTACCCATATTTATCACACATTATATACTTGTGCAAACTTTACGCCACTTACACTTAGTACGGAATCTTTATGAACTATTCCCCTTTTTATAGCCTCATCTACTACGTAATTTCCTACTATGCTCATTACAGTTGCCTCATCAATAAGGGAAAAAGCATAATCTAATTCTACTAGTTCTCCACCGTAAAATTTCTCATTTATGTCTAATATAATATCCCCGTCCTTAAATACCTTACCTAATAATTCAACTTGGCATATGTTAACTAAAACCATTCCTTGTGCTCTAATTACGTTAAGAAAGACTTTCATAGCGGCTTCACTGGAGTTTGGGCACCACAAGCTAAGCAGCTAATATACCAACCTTTTTTCTCCTTCTTTAGAATAGTATCTAAACTTTTACAAGTGCTGCATTGCACATAAGTCCTTATGAACCTCTCCATTAATGTATTAATAACTTGTGAGGAGAATTTCCCTTGAATTATTAACTCACCTTTATCATCCATACTTCCAGCTGCTGCTAATTCTTTTAGAAGATATTTCATACATATTTTATCTTCCCTTCTAATCCTATCACAGTATTCTGCAAAATTCCTTATAATTGTCGAATTACCTATATTTAATACTATAAGATTAGGTAAAGTTTGTGTACCCACTTTATGAACTTTCTCTGGTAACTTCGAATATAATCTATCTAGTAACTCCATGTACTCTTTTTCTGAACTCACATTAAATCTATAAGCATATAGGGTTTAAAATACTACTGAAGAAAATGAAAAACGTTTACATTGAGACTTATGGATGTGCGTTAAATAAGGCTGACACTTTTATCATGGAAACCTTACTTGAAAAAGAGGGTTATAAATTCGTTGAAAAACCGGAGGATGCTGATATAATAATAATAAATACATGCGTAGTAAGGTTAGAAACTGAAGAAAGAATGAAACAGAGAATAAAGGAATTGAATAAATTTTCTAGCAATAAGAAGTTTATAGTAGCTGGATGTATGAGCAGTGCTGAACCCGCTACTGTGCTTTCAATTGCACCCAACGCCTCATTAGTAGGACCCCAAGCAGTAGAAAGAATATTAGAAGTGGTAAAATCCAGTGAGAGAAAGATAATATTAGATGGCGATAAGGCGTCAGTAACACCTAGATTATTTGAGGGAAAAATAGCAATAATACCATTAGCCGATGGATGTGCAGGAAATTGCAGCTTTTGTATAACCAAATTAGCCAGGAGGAAATTAAGGAGTTATCCATTAAGAGAGATAGTGGAATCTGCTAAGTATGCAGTATTAAATGGAGCGAAAGAAATTGAGCTAACTGGGCAAGATACCGCAGCATATGGACTAGATTTAGGAGGCACTATAAGGTTACCAGATGTTGTAAGTAAGGTAGCTGAAATTGACGGTGATTTTATGATAAGAATAGGCATGATGACTCCAGAACAAGCAATGAGAATTCTAGATGATTTAATAGAAGTATTAAAGAATCCTAAAGTGTATAAATTTATTCATTTACCAGTACAAAGTGGAGATGACAGAGTACTAAAGTTAATGAATAGAAAGTACACTGTTGACGAGTATAGGCAAATAGTAACGGAAATAAGAAATAAGATCCCTTTTGTTAATATAACTACAGATATAATTATAGGACATCCAGGCGAGGATGAGGAAGCGTTTAATAATACCATATTACTAATGAAAGAATTACGTTTTGAAAGAGTTCATCTAGCTATGTATTCTATAAGGCCTAGCACTAAAAGTGCCTCATTACCTCAAATACCAGATTCTATAAAGAAAAAGAGAATGCAGATAGCTAATAAAGTTTATGAAGACGTAGCGTATTCTGTCCATAATGAATATGTGGGAACTATAAGTAGAGTAATAACAACAGAGTTAGGTCGTAAGGGATCAGTTATAGGTAGAACAATTAATTATATTCCTGTTGTAATTAAAAACGAAAATGCTCAATTAGGTAAATGGTATAACGTTAAAATAACAGAAGCATCATTTTATGACCTACGTGGAGTTCTTGTTTAAAAAATTTAAACCTCTTATGTAAAGTAAGAATTAAGATGCCAGAAAACGTATATATTGTATCAGCTGTTAGAACGCCGATAGGAAAATTTGGAGGAAGTTTAAAAGACCTTTCTCCAGTAGATTTAGGAACTATAGCAATTAAAGAAGCTATAAGGAGAGCTAAAATAGATCCTAAGAAAGTAGATATTACCATAATGGGGAATGTACTAAGAGCAGGACATGGGCAAGACATATCAAGACAATGTGCTATTAGGGCTGGGGTACCATATGAAATAGATGGATTTTCAATAGACATGGTATGCTCGTCTGGAATGATGAGTGTAATTACTGCTTCTCAGATGATTAAGAGCGGTGATGCCGACATAGTAATTGCGGGAGGTACTGAAAGCATGAGCCAGGCTATGTTAGCAGTTAAATCCGACATAAGATGGGGTGTTAGAATGTTAATGGGAAAGAGGCTTGAGTTTATAGACACTATGTTAATAGATGGGCTGACTGACCCTTTTAACATGAAACTTATGGGCCAAGAGGCTGACATGGTAGCTAAGGCTCATAATATAACTAGAAAAGAACTGGACGAGATAGCATACGAAAGCCATCTAAGAGCCCATAACGCAACTGTAAAAGGGTATTTCAAATCAGAAATCGTTGAAATTAACGTTAACGGCAAAACCATTGATAAGGATGAGGGTATAAGATCTGATACTACGCTAGAAAAACTGTCAAACTTGCCTCCAGCATTCAATCCAGATGGCTTACACACAGCAGGAAATTCCTCACAAATTTCTGATGGAGCCTCAGCTTTAATAATAATGAGCGAAAAAGCTGTTAGAGAATTAAACGTTGAGCCTATAGCTAGAATTTTAGGATATAGTTGGGTTGGTATAGAAAGTTGGAGGTTTACTGAAGCACCTATTTTCGCTATTAAAAAGCTATTAAGCAAATTAGAAATGGATATAACTAAGTTTGATTATTTTGAAAATAATGAGGCATTCGCAGTAAATAATGTATTATTACATAGATATTTAGGCATACCTTACGATAGACTAAACGTATTTGGAGGAGCTATCGCTATAGGACATCCTATAGGAGCTAGCGGGGCGAGGATAATTACTACATTACTAAACGTATTATCTAAAATGAAGGGAGAAAGGGGAATAGCGAGCATATGTCATGGCGTCGGCGGTGCAACAGCTATTGCAGTTGAGCTTTTAAGGGAATTGAAGTAATTTTTTATGCGTAGACTACAATAGAATATTGTAGGTGGTTATGTAATTGCCAAAAAAAGATAGGACACAAGAAACTTCCAGTAAGGATATACCTAAACCTGGTGAAGGTGAAACTATTTGTGTAGTTAAAAAGATGCTAGGAGGAGATCATCTTATAGTATTATGCGTTGATGGCAAAGAAAGACTTGCTAGAATACCAGGTAAGATAAGGAAAAAAATGTGGATGAGAGAAGGAGATGTAGTTCTTGTAGGAATTTGGGATTTTCAACCAGATAGATGTGATATATTATATAGATATGGAAATGATGAAATTAAAAAGCTTATAAACGAAAACATAGTAAGTAAGGAAATAATTGAACAGTTAAGAGGATAAAAATTGGCAGAGTTACCAAAAAGGATTAAAGAGGAAAAGAGACGTAAAGATGAGGATTTGTTTAAAGTAATAGATTCAACTATTGATTCTAGAACATATTTCAATTTAATTCAAATTGCAAGACGACTAAATATAGAGCAATATTTGGGAGCAATCTCTTCTGGAAAAGAAGCTAGAGTATATCCAGCAAGAACATATGATGGAAAATATTATGCGATTAAAATATATTATACTTCTACTGCGCAGAGCAAAAGGGCAATAAAGAGGTACACTATAGGAGATGTAAGATTTGAGGATATAAAGGTAAGTAATACGAGGCAATTAATAAACACCTGGGCTAAAAAGGAATTTAAAAACCTAACTATACTTTACGAAGTTGGCGTAAGAGTACCTAAGCCTATTCTGGTTTATGAAAATATATTAGTAATGGAATTTATAGGTGAGGATGGACTAAGAGCACCTTTATTAAGAGAGTTAGAAGACAATGAAATAACACAGGAACTTTACGAGGATTTAATCGCTCAAATAAAGATAATGGTAGGAAAGGCTAAGTTAGTTCATGGTGATTTAAGTGAGTATAACGTAATGGTATATAATGGTCAGTGCTATATAATTGATGTAAGCCAAGCTATACCGTTAGAACACGAAGAAGCTGAGAAACTACTAAGAAGGGACATCGAAAATATAAATAACTTCTTTAAGAGTAAAGGAATAAATATAAAGCCCACAGATGAGTTATTATTAGAACTAGGATTTTCTGGGGCTTGACAACTTTGTTTATAACCGTTGAGGATGAAAGGCTAGAAGATGTAAAAAGAATTATAGAAAAATTGGAGGAATTAACAGATACTAAAATAGTCTTTGATGATAAAACTAAGACCTTTAACGTTATTCCTAAGGGACAGAATCAGTATGAGGCTTTAAAGGCTGTATCCGTAATAAGGGCAATAGGATTAGGATTTGACATTGAGACCGCATTTAAACTATTAAGTGATGAATATAGTCTTGAAGTCATTGATTTAAAAACTCTTATTGGTAATAATCCAGATTCGATAAGAAGGATAAAAGGAAGAGTTATTGGAGAGAGTGGTAAAACTAAAAAAATAATTCAAGAATACACTGGTGTTAGTATATCAATTTATGGTCATATAATAGGCATTGTAGGTCCGCATGAACAGGTTCAAATAGCTAAAAAGGCTATAGAATTACTAATAGAGGGAAAAGAACATAGAACAGTTTACAAGTTCTTAGATAAGGCGGAAAGGGAATTCATAATATATAAGACCTCTAAGTTAGGAAAAAGACTGAATGAAATCAGATAAGACATGTAAATGATATCTATCATAAATTGTTTTTATTACATTAGAATATGAACTTAAAACCTCTCTATTTTTCTCGTTTTCCAAAAATATTTTAAGTTCTTCGATTTGTTTCATATATGCTAATCTAAAGAATCTGTAAAGAATCCTTTTTGGTTCGCTTAAAATTTCTTCAGTTAATAAGAGATTCGGCTTAGGTATCATAACTAGAGTTAAGTGTATACCATCTAATAACGCTATCATAGCTACCTTATACGCACTATATTCTCTAGTTGGAGATTTTTTACTCGCCTTTACCTCAACGTAATATTTCACACCGTCTTTTTCAGCCTCTATATCATGAGTTGGCATATCAACAGATCTAATGTTTTCAAAATTCATATCTTGTAAAATTTTCCTTGCCCTATATTCCATTGCAAATCCGAATATAATACCTTTAGCTCTCATAAGAGCATAATTGATCTCTTCCTCATCAAATCCGTACTCCGATATTAGCTCATTAACTAGATCCACAACATTATAACTCTTTACTAAAAATAAAAATTTAGCACTTTATTCTAATACCTCCAAGCCTTTTCTTACCTTCAGTTCTGATCTTATTTACCTCCTCTCCAGATACGTTAGATGCATTTAAACCAAATTTACTGTAAAGATCTATTTCAAAATTGTATTCAGTATATATTCCAACTTCATTAAGTGAACTATTAGCTTCCTCTAAAGACGTTGAATTCTTAACTAAATCATATAAAGGAGTAGTCATGGCCAGTTTCATGGGATCGATAAAAAACATGACTGCAGATGTAGGTGTAACGAAAACTTTTCTAGTGCCGTTCCTTATGGTTAGCTCACCGTAAGAACCCTTAAATGCATAAAGCGGGATTTTAGATGCCTCCGTATTTACTTCACTTAAAACTCTTTCAACTAATAATGAAGATTCTACATCATAGCCTTTAATATCTACCAAACCGCCTATTAAAGCTACCTCGCTGATTCTCTTAAGAAAATAATCGTGAGATAACTCGCCATCACTTCCACCTCCTATAACACCTAATAAAACTCTATATCCTTCTTTTTCTAACTCGACTAGTGATGCTAAAGAAATGAAATCAATGAGGGGGCTTCCTAAGGTTTCTTCGCAACCTTTAGCTAAAACATCTCCACCTGCGTCAACTCCGATTATTAAATCTATCTTCTCCTTACTTACGAAATCTTTTAAGCAGTTATAAAGACCTTTAGCTCCAGATTTGTTACATATACCATAAGCCTCGTTAATATTTAGGGCTTTAACTAATCTAACTATCTGAGGGATTATCTTTCTTCCCCCTCTTATTGCGTAAGTACCTTTAGTTACCTTATATACACACTGATTAACCATAACCGAATTCTCTAAGTCTTCAAAGCATATAGGCCCAGGTAATGGATCTTCTACATATCTTTCCCATACTATTGAACCTAAAAGTACTTCATACCCTAAACGTTTATAATAAGTAAATGGCAATAATGCTGATACTATATCTCCTCCTCCACCAATCCCGAAAATAAACGCTCTCATAAAATTCTTTTAAACATTTTTCCACTTTATACTTTAAGGTAATATGATAATAATCCATGTAGAGACTTACTTTAACTTAGTGGGTATTATCTGTTACCCCTCTCATATTTTTATCCACTAATTACAATTGATAGGGAGAACTTTGAGCACGGAAATAGAGAATAGGAATATTATAGATGTATTTACCAATTATGAAGAAGAAGAAAAGATAAAAGTGGGAGAAGCGTTAGCCCATATACTCGCCGCTGCTTCGATAGTTATCGACCTTGAAGGTGAAAGTGATGAGGTAAAAAACACGTTAAGAAAGTACGTAGACTTATGGATCTCGAAAGTATCACCCATTGATTATTCACCCGGCATGGCTGAAGTTATAGGTATAAGGATAAAGAAAAAAATTACAGATATATTTGACGAATTATCAGAAGAAGAATTAGGTGAGACGTTAGATTTTGTAATTGATATAAAAAAGAAACTGGATAAAAAATTCATTGAAATTAATGTTATAGATTTGGAGGTTAGAGTGGAAAGAATCCTCAGAGCACTTGGAATAGATATTAGCGAACTTAAACAATTTTTCACCTTTTCAGATATCGAGAAAAGAGCTAATAGGTTAATCTCACTATTAACAGTTGCTATAGGAATAGCATCTGTATGGGATGAAAAATGGATAGTGGAATCTCAATAACGGCGGAGAAACTTATCGATCCTACTGTAAAGAAGGCTTGTAAAATGATAGTAAAGGAAGAGGAAATTATAAAGCTAGTGGGAATATCATCTAAAAAAATAGCGTTAAATAGTATTGATAAAGTATCATTTTGGCTTGTTTACGAAAACAATAATCTACTTTACTGCAAACTATGCAATAGAGGACCTTTTACAAAAAAAGGACTTTATTTGCACCTAAGTAGAATACATAGAAATGAAATAAAAAGTATGTTAGAAGAAGAATTAAGACATGAAATAAGAACATTATTATGATGATTCCATTATAATATTACTGTAAATCCAATTATATTTTAAATAATATAATGATTTGATCTAGTTTAGATTAATTTCATATAATATAAAATAATTTGCAATTATGCTATACTATTTAACGCCCTATCTAAATCCTCAATTAAATCATTAATATCTTCAATTCCCACAGATAATCTTAATAGGGAATCAGTTAGTCCTATAGCTTTCCTCTCCTCAAGAGTTAAAGTTCTATGAGACATAGTGGCTGGATGTGATATGACCGAATTAACTCCTCCAAGGGTTTGGGCTGGTATTATTAGCCTAACAGATCTCATAACTTTTAGTGCATTTTCTTGGTTTCCCCTTATTTCAAAGCTTAAAACACCCCCAAATCCTTTTAATACTTTTTTAGCTATCTCATAATCTACATGCGACTTAAGCCCTGGATAATAAACTTTGGTAACCTTTGGATGGTCCTCTAAAAATTCCGCTAATTGTTCTGCGTTTCTATTTATTACATCCATTCTTATTTTAAGCGTCTTAATACCTCTTAAAGTAAGATATGCCGCATGAGGATCTAAAGATGTTCCTAATGTTCTTCTCATTTGATCTATTATTGTTAAATACTTAGCGTATCCTGCAACTAATCCAGCTATTACGTCATTATGACCTGCTAAAAATTTAGAAGCACTATGTACTACTATATCGGCACCTAACTCTAACGGTTTTTGATTTATTGGAGTAGCAAAAGTTGAATCTACAACTAAAATACTTCCCTGCTCTTTAGCTATTTTAGCCAATTCTTGAATATCTATAACTCGTAGCAATGGATTTGTTATACTTTCTACGAAAATTAAATCATATTTCTTAGACTTACACATTTCAATAATATTCTCGTTTCCAGGATTAGAAGCGTCAACGCTAACACCCCAACTTCTTAAATAATCAGTAAAAAATCTATAGGACCTACCAAACATATCACGATGTATTAAAACGTTATTATTAGGTCTTAGTAGAGCTAAAGCAGTAGTCGATATAGCTCCCATACCAGATGAAAACGCGATACCTTGCTCAGCATTCTCCAATTCAGAAATTTTCTTAGCTAATTCTAAGACTGTAGGATTAGCCTCTCTAGAGTATCTATATTTTTCACCTTCAGGATATAAATATGCTGTAGTTTGATAGATTGGCGTAGTTATAGCTCCAGTAATATTATCTATATCCTCTTTAACTGCTTTAGTAGCATCTCTCAACTAACACACCCCCTGCGAGTTTAGCCTTGATTACTTTACATTCCACATTAAATTCTTTGCAAGTTTTAACACCCTCTTCTATAATTTTATTTTCATCGGTCATTTTATCCGTTAAAACCAAAATCGATGGGCCAGCTCCACTTACACATGCCCCTATTGCGTTATATTTAAGTGCTAAGTTTTTAATTTTAGGATAATAAGGAAATAGCGGTAACCTAGCCTTCTCAACTATTTCATCATTTAATCCTAATCTTATTAAATCCCTCTCACCCTTTACAAATCCTAAAATTAATGACGATATACTCCGAGAATTTAAAACATAATCATTAATACTAACCATTTTAGGCAGCATTTCTCTAGCTTTTTTTGTTTTTTCTCCAATTTTTATGTTGATAGGAACAAATAATAGAATATCAAAAGTATAGTTAATAGGTATCTCAACTACTTTTACTGGATTTGTTGAAATAACCGAAACAACCCCACCATATATACTTGCCGCAACATTATCGGGATGAGGTGATCCAGTTACAGCTGCCTCCCCATACATTGCATATTTAACTAAATCATTTCTAGATAGATTTAAATTAAACAAATCATTAATTGCAGCGACTGCTGCAGCAGCTGAGGCCCCACTACTACCTAATCCTAATCCTTCAGGGACACCCTTAATTACCTTAATCTTAACACTTGCAGAAATCCCCATATCTTCCAGAAGTTTCTTTACAGGATACGAGGCAGAGTTTTTCTCAATTTCAGTAGGTATACTGGAATTAGCTTCTACAGTTATATTTAATTCTTTCCTATATTCAGCTTCGATTTCCACTATGTCATAAAATGCAGTATGAGCCATTGACAAAATATCAAAACCCGACCCTAAATTGGCTGAACTTGAATACGCTTTAGCCCTTCTACATTCCACAGTCCTAAATAGTAAGGTTACTTATAAATTTCTTACCCCTATCTGTAATACCTATTACATATAGTTCCTCCTCAATAACTCTCTCACCTTTAATATAACTCTCTGGAGCATAAACTTTAGCCTTACCAACTAGAGAATAAATAGATGAAGGTGACTTAAGTCTCATCACTGGGTTTTTAATAATTTTACTCATACCTACCCAATCATCGTAACCTATTTCTTCTCCTTCACCATTAACCACAATGTTTCTTTTAACTATCTTATCGTAATAATCCACTTTACTATATAGAGAACTTACGATTGCAATATCACCAAACTTATATTCAATAGCCTTTATAGCTGGTAATGAGCCTAATAATACGTTTTTAGTATCTAGATTCAAAAATCCTTTATCTTCCTCACCAATAATTGAAATAGAATTATCAAACCTCTTAACTTTAACTTCAACTTCTCCTCCTTCATCCACACTTTGTCCGGCCTTTAACATTACATAGCCTTCTGTTAACGCAAAAGTACCTATCATGTAACTATCAAATTTTACTGGGAGAGCGTAATAATTGCCTTCTAAACCTTTAAATAAATATACTGGTATTAGCGTATCCCTATTTTTATCAGCCCTCACTGGAAGAACTATTCTAGCCTTAATGTTACCTAATTCTAACTCTTCTTTACGTCTAGGATATAAATTATCTAGGATTTTAGTTACGATATTATCAAAAACCACTACAGAAGAAACTACATTACCTGGCAAACCAATAACAACTTTATTGTTAATAACACCCAGTATCGTGGGTTTGCCCGGCTTTATTTTAATGCCGTGAATTATAATACTACCTAATTCTCGTATAGCCCTATGTACGTAGTCCTTCTCACCTGCACTAGTACCTCCAGTGATAATTATCACATCAGTAACGAGTGTAGCCCTGCTTATCTCCTCCTTAATCTTATCTATGTTATCGCTTAATAATATGGAGCCAACAATTTCATATTCATTTTTTAACCTTGAGATGAGATAATGTAAATTAGATTCATAAATTTTGCCCGGTTTTAAAGGATTTCCCGGTTCTATTAATTCATCACCAGTCGCAATGAGATAAATCTTTAACTTATCATATACTTTAATCTTATCAATTCCTAAGGAAGCTAATAAAGCAATTTTCTCATGAGAAATCTTTTCTCCCCTTCTTAATATAGTGAAACCCTTAGGAATATCACTACCTAACCAGCCAATATTATAGCCAAAATTAACCTTTTTGTTTATTTTAATTTTACCGTCTTTTATTTCAACCTCCTCTATTTTAACTACAGCATCTGCACCCATAGGTATAATGGCTCCAGTATCTACTTCAACCGCTTTACATTCTGTTAGGTTAATTTCCTTAAATTCGCCTATTCCTATTCTTTCAATAATTTCTAGCTCTCCTGGAGTACACGAGGATCTTATCGCATATCCATCGACATTAGATCTCGAAAAAGGAGGATAATCGATAGGTGCATTTACGTTTTCGGCTGCAATATAACCATAAGAATCTTTTACGTGAATTTCCCTAATTCTTGGAGTATAATTTATTGCAGATAAATATATTCTTAATGCATCATCTATGGAATATAAAGACTCATCCTTAATTATAGTTCTCATATAAAAAAATTATAACTTACAAGATTAAAAAGTTATGAGAGACGCCTTTTCTAACTCGTCTAAAACCATAACTACAGGGTCACGAACTTGCGATTCATCTAAATTAGCTTCCCTACTTAATTCGGTTACTATATCATTTACACTCCTATTACCATCACACATAGCCCAAATGTAATACGCAATAGGTGCGAGTTCATAGATTTTATCATCAGATACCTTAACTATATAATTATCTCCTTCTTCACTCTTATCTACTAATTCTCCAACTTTTTTAGGCCTTTTATCTTTAATTTCCTCAAAATTCATTCTTCTTCACCCTCCTCACTTTCTTGTCTTCTTCCTCCTCTTCTTCCATACCTTCTACCACCTTTATATCCTCTTCCTCCACCACGCATTTGCTGAGGGGCTGTCGGTGTAGTTTCTGGAATTTGAGAGGAATCTGGAAATCCATCCTCAGATACCTCAGAAATCTTAGTTTTACTACCTGCATTTAATTGAACTTGACCTTTAAAAGCTGTAGTCCATGCATTCTCTATTTTTATAACTTGGCCTTCTTTTATGCTACCAGCATGTTTACCCCATAATGTTAATTTTACTCTGCCAGTTTCGTCTCCAACTATAGCCTCACTAATTGTTCTGAGTCCATTTTTTGTTTGAATTTGCCTCGAATCTGAGGCTTCTAAAACTCTTACGGTTACACTTACGTTTTCCATATTTGGTTTTAAATTACCTATTTTTTCTTCCATTCGACTCGACTCACAGATTTGTTAATTTATACTAACCTTAAATTCATATATAAATCTTTGTATTCCCAGAATGACGATGATTATCTATATTTCATTTGAGATTTTATCTTATACCGTACACACTAAACACAATTATATGAGATTTATTGATAGATATTCATTAATTACGTTAAATATAATAGATATGCCATTTAATTCTTCTTAATTAAATAAATTTCATACTTAACATAAAATATACTCTAAAAATGTTGAGAGATTGACAAGTACGTACTTAATTTTTGTTTATAAGCTAAAATTGAGAAGTAAAGAATGGGATAAAATTGAGTGAAAGATCATTACTTGAATTGCCTAAAAAATTCATGGAAGCACTAATGGCACCATTCGTAGGTAGGGAGGAAGAAGCTAAAGTAATAACATTATCATTACTTACAAAGGAACATGTAATATTAATAGGGGAACCAGGTACTGCTAAATCAGCTCTCGCTAGAAGAGCTGCTGAATTATTAAACGCTAAATTCTTTATGTATTTACTAACTAAATATACTGAGCCAGCTGAACTTTTCGGTGCACTTGATATCAATGCTTTAAAGGAGGGTCAATATAAGAGGATCACAAAAGATAGATTACCTGAGAGCCAAATAGCCTTTTTAGACGAAATATTTAATGCGAATTCTGCAATATTAAATGCACTATTGAGTCTACTTAACGAAAGAGTAATCTATGATGGTTATAATGTAATAAAAGTGCCTTTAAGGACTTTAATAAGTGCATCTAATAGAGTACCAGACGAACCAGAATTAGAAGCACTATATGACAGACTCCTATTAAGGCATTACGCTAGACCAGTTGGAGAGGAATTATGGAAACAGTTATTAGATGCAGCGTGGGAAATAGAATTCACTAATAAGTGGGTAGTTAAGGAACCTATTATGAATATAGAACATTTAGATAAATTGTACTCATACTTACCACAAGTTGATCTATCTGGAGTGAAGAATAAATTGCTAAAACTTTACGCAATGTTAGAGGAAAAAGGAATTCATCTCTCTGATAGAAGAAAAGGTAAAGTGCTAAAAGTTGTATCTGCACACGCAATATTAAACGGAAGATTAAAGGCTACTGAAGAGGATTTAATAGTGTTAAAGTATATAGCGCCGAGAGAGATAGATGACTTTGAAAAAGTTTCTGCGTTATTATCTGAAGAACTTAAAACTCCAATTAAATATATGAAAGAATTAAACGAGATATACAATAATATTAAAGAGGCTACTAAATATGTAGACGCTGCTAATGAATCAGATCCCAGATTAATTGAATTAATAAGGAGTTTAAGAGCTACAAGAGATAGAATAATAGCTCTTGGAAGAGAAAGCGGAGATGAAAAAGTGGAAGAGTTTTCCAAAGAAGTTTTAAGTGAAATAGATAAACTAATAGAAAAAGTGGCCAGAAAATTAGGGATTTATCCATGAGCGAAGAGGAAGGTGTATTAAGAGGAATAGACTATAGAGATCCTTTAGTTAGATATAGAGGAGAGAGAATAGCTTATACCCTTAAGAAGCTACTAGGTAGAGATATTCAAATTAATGAAACCTTTTTAATAGATACCTATTATGTTCATTATCTTCCACTACCAATACCAAAAGGAAAAAGCGAGATTTCACAAAATCAGAATATAATGTACTCATTAATAGATTCCACACTTTCCTCTGAAATCGTATTAAAAAATAGAGAGTATTCAATAGTTAACTCAGCTGTAAGCCTTGCCTTAACAGTAGGCTACGTTCAGAATCTCATAGAGGAGTTAGAGAGAATAAAGAAAACTTCCCAGTCAATGGAGGAAAGAGAAGCCGCAGAAGAAATATTAAACGGATTAATGAAAGGAGGATCGCCTAAAGAGGGAAAGGAACAGAAAAACGTTAATCAACAAACAATGGAAAAAATACTAAAGCAAGCTCATGAGAAGGCAATATCTAAGGCAATGGAGGACGCTAATGCAGTAAGAAACATGCAGAAAATTGTTGGAGGAAATGGAGCAGGTACGGGCAGTGTATTAACGTTTGAAGGGGAAATACATGAAGTGCTAAGGTTAGCTAGAAATACAGAGGTTAAGAAAATCTTAGAATTCTTAAGTGGAATTCCTAAATTAGGTAGTATTACTAAGAGAAGAACTACCAGATTCTCTAAAGGAGAACTACATGGATATGAAGAAGGAAGTGACATTGAGAGAATAGTTTATTCAGAATTAGCATTACCTGACGTATTATTCTACTTAAAGTTAGCAGAAGGTCAATTATTACTTTACCAAAAACAAATTAAGGAGACTTTAGGACCTATATATTTGCTGCTAGATAAATCCGGTAGTATGGATGGTGAAAAAATATTATGGGCTAAAGCTGTAGCCTTAGCCTTATACAGTAGAGCAAGAAGAGAAAATAGAGATTTCTACTTAAGGTTTTTTGATAATATACCTTACCCATTAATTAAGGTCCAAAAGAACGCTAAAAGTAAGGATGTAATAAAGATGATAGAATATATAGGAAAAATTAGAGGAGGTGGAGGAACTGACATTAGCAGGTCAATAATTTCTGCATGTGAAGATATTAAAGAAGGTCACGTAAAAGGTGTAAGCGAAATAATACTTCTAACTGACGGTGAGGATAAAATAGCTGAGACAACAGTAAGAAGATCACTAAAGGAGGCTAATTCCCAATTAATTAGTGTCATGATTAGAGGAGATAACGCAGACTTAAGGAGAGTATCTGATGAATACTTAGTGGCATACAAGTTAGATCATGAGGACTTATTAAGAGTAGTAGAAGCGTAAAAAGAGGCCTCAACTTCATCCTCCCACGGGACTCGCGGGCGTCAGTTGAGTATGGCCGTCGATTTTATTTTGTGTACTAATTGCTTTTAAGCTTTCTGTTTCTGTTTCCTTAGTGATTCTAGATAATTTTTTAGAAATTCTAAATCCTTTTTTAGGCTTTCTACCCCATTTTCTTGAATCCACATTAAACCTCCAGCTGCATCTATAATCTCTCCATTTAATTTTAGCTCCTTTACCCTATCTTTCCAATTAAATACATCCCTTGAAATTATTAAAATATATAGTTCTCCTTCATTCCTTAAATGTATTTTTCCCCAAAAATAATCGAAAGAGTAATTGGCCTCCTTTGCAAAAGGCTCTCTCCCTGGTCTTTCAGACACGTTATACCATTCCTCTACCCTTCCTCCTAAACTTTCAATTACTTTCCTTATCTCCTCACTCATCTAAATCACTCCCTTAACCCTTAATACTTCCATAGCCAATTTTCCTATACCTAATTCCTCTGGACTAAACCCAAACGCTAAACCTAATAGTTGAGTAACATAAATTGCGGGCATTGTCCACTTAACATTAAACTCGCTTTGAATCTTAATCTGGAGAGAGTCTAATTGAAGATGACAGAGACTACAAGGATGGACTATTATGTCAGCTCCAGCTTCTTTTGCGCCGTTAAGCACATTATAGGCTAGTTTTAGCCCAGCTTTAGGATTACTGCCCATAAGTGGAAATCCGCAACATGAGGTCATAGTAGGAAATATAACTGGTGTAGCGCCAGTTGCTGCAACTAAATCCGCTAAACTATGAGGATTATAAGCTTGTTCAAATCCCATAATCTGCTCTGGTCTTAACATTTGACAACCATAATATGTACCTACTTTAAGTCCATTTAATGGCTTTTTTACATTCTTTTTTATCGTTTCTATTCCAACATCTCTTATTAATACCCAAACTATATGTTCTGCACTCACTTTACCATCAAATTTAATAGAAGTTTTCTCTAATCTTTTATCTACTTTCTTCTTTATTTCTTTATCTTCCTTATATTTATATGTGGCTAATCTATGACTATGTAGACATACACTACACGGCGTTGCCATCTTATTTAAACCGAGTTTTTCGACTTGCGACAAATTCCTTAAATTTAAAGCTACATGAGCTACTTCATCATATTCATCAAGAAAACCTCCCCCACAGCAGTTCCAATCGGGTACTTCAACTAGTTCTAAACCTAAAACTTCCGCTACTTTTTTAGTAGCTATATCTACGTCTTTAGATAAACCGTGTGTAGCACATCCTGGATAATAAGCTATTTTCACTTAGATTCACCACCCATAATTTTTTTGATTTCATCTATATTTTGTACATATCTCTCTTGAACCAATGCATATTTAAGCTTTCCTGTCTTTGACATATATATTAAATCAATAAGGGATTGTAATATACCATAAGTCTTTAAGTAAACTGCAGCCTCAGCAATCTTGCCAGTTTTCAATATTGACTCGAAAATCGCTTCAGTATGTTTTTCCCCTCTCTTAGCTACCTCTGATTTTTCCTTATAAAGCTTAGTAAAGCTCCTAGTTTTCTTAATTGCAGTAACTGGTTCTATATCTCTAGGACATACGTTGAAGCATTGATAACAATACGTACAACGCCAAGAGCTATCGATCAATATTTTCATTCTTTCCTCAGTTATCGTATCTCTAGGATCAGCGAGAAATCTATATCCTTTAGCGTGAGCGGCAGGTCCTAAAAATTCTGGGTCTATTCTAACCGATGGACATGCAGATACACAAAGACCGCACCAGATACATTGCGCAAATTTCCATAATTCTTTCTGATCTTCTGGTTTAAGTCTATGTTCAGCCTTTCCTTCAAGTACTTCTTTAGATGGATATAATCTGGGTTTAACCTTAAACATTCTGTCATAAAATTCGTCCCAATCAACGATAAGATCTTTAATAGGTCTAAAATAATCCATGGGTTCTATAGTCACTATATTACTATTGTACTTCTTTACAACATCCAGCACTAATGTTTTGCATGCAAGCCTAGGTTCTCCATTAATTTTCATACCACAACTTCCGCAAACAGCCATGTGGCAAGAAGCCCTATAGGATAGGGTGGGATCTTGTTCGCTTTTTATCCTTCTTAATGCTTCAGTAAATTGTGTGAATCTATCAACTTTAAGTTTGTACTCTTGCCACCAGAATCCTTTCTCAGGATTAAATCTCTTTACCTTGAATATGACTTCTTGTTCTTGCAAATTTTCACTCAAATTTAATACACCCTAGGCTCTGGTTTCCATCTGGTTATTTTAACTGGCTTGTAAGCAATTTCTACAGTATTTCCTCTTAAATATGCAATTGTATGCTTTAACCAATTATTATCATCTCTATCTGGGTAGTCTGTCCTATAATGAGCTCCCCTAGACTCCTTTCTATCTAGCGCAGCTTTGGCTATTACTGTAGCTAGATCTAGCATGTTCCTTAATTCTAGAGCATTAAAGAATTCAGTATTATATACTTTGCTTTTGTCAGTAACATACATATTGCTTATCATTCCTCTTAGTTTATTTATTTCTGATAGTGCATTAAGTAAACCGCCTTCATCTCTAAATATACCAACATAATCCCACATAACATCTCTTAATTTCTCTAAAATCTCTCCGAAGTGCACCCCACTTTCACTTTTAACAAACTTATAAGCATCGTCCACAATTTTCTCTGCTTCTTTTTCAAAATTTGAAGTAGGTTCATGAGGAGAGGAATTCAGAAACTCTACAACTGCTCTTCCCGTCTCTTGGCCAAATACTAGTGTATCTAAGAGCGAATTAGAACCTAACCTATTAGCACCATGAACTGAAACACATGCAGCTTCTCCCGCTGAGAATAAACCTACTATATCTGGGTTTCTTCCTTTTATATCAACATCTATTCCTCCCATGTAATAATGTTGGGCTGGTCTTACCGGAATAGGCTCAGTTACAGCGTCAACTCCTGCGAAGTTCTTGGCCGCCTCATATGCTAGTGCTAATCTCTCCTTTATATATTCTTCACCTAAATGAGTCAAATCTAAGGCTACATATCCTCCTGGAAATCCTCTACCTTCGCGAATTTCTGTGATTATAGCTCTAGACACTATATCCCTAGGAGCTAAATCTAGTTTTTTAGGAGCATATTTTGCCATGAATCTTTCTCCTTTATTGTTCTTTAAAATAGCTCCCTCTCCTCTCGCTGCTTCACTAATTAAAATATCTGATGGGTATAATGCTGTTGGATGAAACTGAACAAATTCTGGATCCTTTAAAGCAGCCCCAGCCCTTAAGGCTATTCCGAAACCATCACCAGTATTTATATAGCTGTTAGTAGTATGCCTATACAACATTCCCATTCCTCCAGACGCTATTACTACTGCCTTTGTTTTGAAGAAAAATGGCGTCATTGTCTTCATTTGCATTGCTACAATACCTGCCACTCTTTTATCTTCAGTTACCAAATCTAATGCAAACCATTCATTGTAGAAGTCTACATTAAGCCCAGATACTCGTTCAAATAGTGTATGTAAAAGTGCCATCCCAGTTTTATCTCCTACAAATCTTGTTCTAGGATAGGTTTGCCCACCGAAATACCTTACCGCAATTCTACCATCTGGTTGTCTATTAAACAAAGCCCCCCATCTTTCCAGTAACATTGCTATTTCTCCTGACCTATTAGATAATAATTCGGCTGCATCTTGATCTACTAGATAATCTCCTCCTTTTACCGTATCATATGTCATATAATCTGGATTGTCATTTGGATCTGAGTTACCTGGAATGTAAGCGGCTATCCCTCCCTCTGCAGCAGCTGAATGTGATCTAGTTGGAAATACCTTAGAAATTAAGGCTACTTTATAACCTGCAGATGCTATCTCATGAGCACTCATTAAGCCAGCTAATCCACCACCAATTATTACGGCATCGTATTCGATTTTCTCCATCAACTTTATATTTACAATGTAGTTTTTAAGTATTGTTTCTACATCTTCACAATAGATCTAATAAAGTATTTACTACAAATTTCGGTTTTATACTACTTTTTTCAGCATCAGCTAATGTAGAAATGCCCGTTAATACTAATGCAGTATCTGCACCTATATTTAGCCCCATTTGAATATCTGTCTCCAGTTGATCTCCTATTACAAGAACTTTATTCAAATTTTTAACATTTGAATATCTCATAGCTACTTCTATCATCCACGTATTTGGTTTACCTGCGATGAAATCTGGGTCTCTTTTTAAAGCGTAAATTATTGAACTGGCTAAAGCTCCTGCTCCCAACTTTAAACCGTCCTTAGCTGGCCAAAGTCTATCCATGTTAGTTACTATGAATTTCGATCCCTTGCTTATGCATCTCATAGCTAAGGATAATTTATCATAAGTACTTAACCTATCTAATCCCAAAACGACTGCGTCTGGTAAATATAATTCAGCTTCTGTACTAGAAAGTATTATAAATCCATTATTTTTAAGCTCCTCAACAAGTCCTTCTTCTCCTACTATGAATACGGACTTTACACTAAGTTTTTCTTTCATATATATCGCAGCGGCCAATCCACTGGTAATTATCATATCTGGAGTAACCTTAAGTCCTAAGTAAGATAACTGCCTAGCTAATAATATTCTACTGAATCCAGAATTATTTGTGACAAATATTATCTCAGTACCGTTATCTTGGATTCGCCTTAATGCTTTTATATTATCCCAAATTGGTTCTTCTTCCCTCACTATTACTCCATCTACATCGCTAATTATTAATTCGTAATCGTTAAGTGAGACCAAGAGACTCAAGCACCTCTATTTTTTCCTTTATTTTAGACTCTATATTATAACTTTTCTTTACAAAGCCGAAGAGTCCTATTGCAGAGTAATAAATATTATCACAATCTTCCCACTTTCCTATAATTTCCGGCATTATTTTAAAATATACATAATCATCCTTATCAAACATATACAATAAAAATATTTTATCGCCTTTTTGAATAACATAGAGATCACAATTGTCTAAGGAATTTTTAACAATCTTGTCAACATCTAATTTTGATTTATCCAGCAAAACTATTTTATCTCACCTCGCATTAAGTTATAAGGACCATGGATACTGAGAGTTTGACGAGGAAATACTATGGGTATCTTAAAACTTTACCAAATATAAAAACATTTTCAATAATATCATCAATAGAATCAGCCCTTATATTTTTAAGAAGCTTTCAGTTAACATTCGATTATTTATATTCCTTTATAGTTTACGCCTCATTAGTTTTTGTTATCTTTAAAGGTAAAATAAAATTAAGTTTATTTATAATAGATTTAAGTGGTGCATCCTATTTAATATTATCCGTAATTTCGATACCAACCGTATTTGCCTTTGGCTTCTTTATGCCATTAATGGCCTATATTCTCCTTGGCAGTTACAGGGAACTTTCATCAATATTTTTATCTTTTATGGTGTCGTTATCTCCAATATTATTTTATCTCAGATATGTAACTATCTATACTCTATATATATTTATAATAGCTTTAATTTTCCATATATATATATATACTGTAAATAGGAAAGGTGTCAAAATTCTAGGATTTAAATCAGTACAAGTGGCAATACCTTTTATTACTGCAGTTACTGAAAAAAACAAGACACCACTGGAGAATTTTCTCAATTTTATATCAACAAAAACAAATCTTAACATATTGATATATAAACTTGATGAATATTTATTTACAATTCCTCAAATACATTTTGGAATATTTGATAGCGTAGGAAGTTCAAGATTTGTATACGAAATGGAGAACAGAATAGGCAAAAATATTATTGTATTTCATGGACCTGGGAGTCATGAATTGGATCTAGCTTCATCTATAGAGGTAAACAAAGTATTAAATGAAATAATAAAGGAATTGCCTCAGAACGATTGGAATAAGGCTAAATTCTATAGTATAACTAGCGAGAAAATAGAAAATTTTGAAATTACATCGCTTGAATTTGACAAATTTAAAATATCTTTTTTAGAAAGACCAGAATTTGGAATAGATGATTTACCTTCATCCTTATGGAAATATATGTTAATCAGCAATAATTATGTAATAGACTGCCATAACTCATTTATGGTTAAAGAGTACACACGAGAAGAAATCGAAAGTCTAAAAGCGTTCATTATGGAACAGCATGGAATTAAAGAAGAAAAAAGATTATTCCTCGGATATTCTGAGGGGAAACTAGAGGGTAAATGTGAAGGGTTGTGTGATAATAGAATAAGAGTTGTTACTTTTAGTGATGGTTCAAGAAAAATATCGATTATTTATCTCTATGCAAATAATTCCACAGCTGAACTTAACGCCGCTCTAAAGAACGCACTAAAGAACGTTGTAGATAAAGTAATATTGGTAACACCAGACGATCACTCTTGCACTGGAATAAGCCTAGGTTTAACCTATTCCCCAGCCAAATTGTGCGATGAAATAATAAATAAAGCAGTTGAGCTAGTTAAAGCTTCAATGTCAAATATGAAAGAAGTTAAAGAAATTAAATACAAATTAATTAAAGTAAAGGGCGTGAAGATAATAGGTAAAATGATTTCCATTATGCTTAAGGCTTTAGAGGATGTAGGCAGTTATACAAGTAAAACTTTTTGGATACCACTTATATCTCCATACTTACTCCTCATAATTATTTTACTTTTGCAAAACTTGGTTAAACTCTAAGATAACCGAGTCAACACTATTTTTCCACTTAATTAAATTAGAGGGGTCTGTAGGAAAGTTCTTATATAATTCTTTTACCCTCTTCATATACTCTGCCACGATTTTTAATTTGAATAATAATGAGGGCTTTCCTAAGGCCATTATAACCCTCATAGCTTTCTCAGCTACTGATAACTGAAGATCACCATTAGCACTAGCTTCTAATAAGTCCTCTTCTCTTATAACTCTCTTAGCCATACCGTAATTTATTTCATCATCATTTAACTTTTGTAAGAATCTTCTAAATAGATCAAGACTAGCTTGTTTTGCCCCATATCTTTCTATATAGCATTCGTTAGCACTCCATAAACCCTTAGCTGAAAAATCTTCAATCTCGAACGCATTTGTTATAGCCTTAGCTACACAAAAAGCTGAAATCATTGCTGAACCTTTTCCACCGCCGTGAACTGGATTAACAGTAAATGCTGAATCACCTATTACCGCTATTCCATTCCATACAATAGTTGCTAAAGGTCTTCTAGTAGGTACTAATGCGCCTCCCTTTACCACTAATCTATTTTTGTCTATATCTGGAGCATAATAATCGACGTACTTATTATAGAATTCATGTATGCTGGGATATCCCATACCACCTTGTATCCCTAAGCCTACATTAGTTTTATTGGGACCCTTAGGGAAATACCACCAATATCCCCCTGGTGAAGCTTTCTGCGTAATAAATATTCTTAAATACTTATAGTCCTCTATCTCATCCTTAGTATATAGCACTTCCCTATAAGCTATATCAGCATCCTTGTCATCTAATGTTTCAGTAACTGGAAACTCAAACGGTAATTTACTCCTAAAACTCATAGAGTATCCAGTAGCGTCGACTGTAATTTTAGATCTAACCTCTATGGTCTCATTAGTTCTCCTATTAAATAAGATAGCCCCCTCCACTTTACCGTTATTAACTATGGGCTTCATAGCAGTAGTTAAATCTAAGATTTCCACTCCCCTCTTATTAGCTTCATTAGCTAATCTCTGGATATATGTAGGAGAGTCTATTTCAAAACCTTCACCCTTTACAGTCCAAACGGTCTTCATATCTGGGCTGTACAGCTTTATACCCTCAACCTTTTCCTCCAATTCTTTGCCTTCAGGATAAGGCATGCCTAAATTATCAAAATGTTCTTTGCTTATTGCATCACCACACGGTTTATCTCCAAATCTATTCCAAGGTTTACTATCTATAGCCAGAATTCTTAAGTTAGTATTAGATAATTTCCATGCTAATGATGCTCCAGCCATACCTAAGCCTATAATTAGGACGTCATATTCTATCTTCTTCAAGATTTCATCACTACCTATTTGAACAGATAAGATAAAAAACTATTTACAGTAATCCTTTATAATATTAGCTTTTATTGAATTAGGTATTTTTGGCAATATTTTCTCTATTATCTGTTTATTATTACTGTCACAATAAATTATCAAACCCTTCATATCATCTTTAATCTCTAAGATTCGTTTTAGCATATATTCTATTTCATCTGGTTTCCAAATATAAATATAAATTCCTAAATCTATATTATCTAACAAAGACTCTCTTGCATTTTGTATGAATTCTGGGTAAGAAATATTAGAAATAAAATTTATCATTAGCTTTTTACTACCGCTTAATCTGCAGTCTGTAAACATTCTCTTTATAAAATCTGAAATATTATCAGAACTAGTTGATGAAATTACTATAAGGAAACGATTTTCCAACTGCACAGTGTATAAGTACGACTCAAAATTAAATGGTTTGTGAAAATACCATTAATAATTAACCATTATCTTAAGAAACGAGAATGTTAATTATATAATGTGATTGTAGTAGTAAAGTATAGAACAATAGACAAAAACTTGAAAAGAATTATAAGGCTATTAAGGGAGATTCCCTTTGTAAAAGAAATAATATTCTATAGAGGGGAAAGAACAATGATATTTGCTAATAACTATAAAATCTGGGAAGAAGGCTCTGAATTAAACCCAGTTGAAGAAATTTATGATATTAAAATCTTCGAAATAATTAGAAAGATATACTTCCCAGTATGTAGCTAACTTCTAAGATTTCTAATATAATAATTTGAATCTGTAATAACTACGTACCCTCTTGCCTCTGGGGGAAATTCTCTAGTTATACCACCACTGTATATAACTCTTGCTAATTTATCAGCCTCTAATTTCTTATATTGCCCTATAACTAACCAATCCCAGGGTCCAGCTCCAATACTTTTCCTTAATTGGTCTATTTCTCCTTGATGACCATGTATTATATAATATTTTACTGAGGCAGCTTCAGCTATATACATAGTAGTGCCTATTATTTCTTCTCTATATCTGGGCTCGGCAGTTATACACTTTATTGCATGAGGATCCATATCTCCCTGTATATATATTATTTGTGCCCAAGGTGCTATACTATGTATAACATAAAGGACATCAATAACTCTAGGGCATTCATAATCCCAATAGCATTGCGTAGTATCTCCATTTAATACTACAACTTCTGGTTCTTCCTTTTTAATAATAGTTGACAACGTACTTTCAACATGAGGTTCTGGAAATCTAACATTGCTCATAACCAGAATTTTCATTAAATCTCACCCTCAAATACATATACTTTAATCTCACCATCGCCAGATATAATCCCTCTTGCCATTCCTTTAGTATTATAATAAGCTGCCGCATTTCCATATTTATCTAATCCTATCATGCCAATATTATCTTTTCCGAAAAGTTTAGTTATCTTATTTACAACTGATCTTAAAGCATCTTCTATATTAAATCCCATTGAAACTAGTATATCGACTTCTTTAGCGGGTAAAATTCTTAAAATTATTTCACCTATACCAGTACTGGATACTGCAACATTAAGGGTTGCGTAATAACCAGCCCCAGGTATAGGGGAATCCCCCACCCTTCCTGGCAATTTATCTTTAATCCCTCCAGTACTTGTACCAGCTACTAAATTTCCTTGTAAATCTAGTCCTACAGCTCCAACGGTATCACCAGATATGCCATTACTTGATGAAATAAAGTTTTTACTAAAATCACTATTACCTATCATTAAAACATGTCTTCCTTGCCTTAAAATTTCTAATGCTTTTTTAATTGCACTACCCTCTCTTAAACCCATTACTCCAGCAGCTTGAAGCGTATTACCTATCATAATTCCGGCATCCATCTCTATATAGCCAGCAGCATTTTTTACACTACCTTTTCCCGCGTCAAATACACCTGATTCCTCCATGGTGTATATAGCTTCAACTACTGCTTCTAATGCTGATCCCTTTTTAAATTCCTCATATCCCCTTTCTAAAGCCTCCTTTATGACGTTCTTAGCCCTATCTTGATCACTAATTCTCCAGCTTCCTGCTCCCCCATGCACTACGAGAACTGGTAATTTATACCTCACAAACATGTATAGGGAATAGATATTTTTATTTTCTAATTAGTTCTTTTTTAAGAATAAGATGAAAGCCAGTTACACGTTACCCTTATCTATAATAATGTTAATACTCCCGATAATCCCCGCATTAATAGACTCATTTCCAGGATTTTTAGGAACTTCGCTCATAGATTTAATCATAGCAATGTATGTGATAATTACGGAGAAACCCTGGGCTGGTGATATTAAAACAGCTATTAGCACATTATACTTTACCGGATTATCTACTGTTGCAGATTCAATAGGTGTATTTTTGGCTTTGCCATATCATCCAGTTAAATTCGCTATAATTACTATTATCTTCTCAATTCCATTCATTTATAACTTATTTTTGGTATTAAAACCTATACTACCTAGTATAATCAAAAAAGATATCCTATATGTAGGAAATGGGTTTTTTGCATTTTCATTAGTATTAATAATTGGAGCCATAATAGGCAGAGTGTTCATAACCAGATTTTACGTCCTTTTACCGCTCTACACTGGATTTCTCATATTAGCAATCATAGCTTTATTTTATTTCAGAAAGAAGTGAAGAATAATGAGAATAGCAATTATAGGCGCCGGTCCAGCAGGTCTTTCTCTCGCTTACTTCCTAAAAGGATTGAAAAATTACGAGGTAACTGTTTACGAGAGTATGTCAGAACCTGGTATTAAACCTTGTGCCTGGGGTTTAATTACCGGAATTGAAGATATATTGCCTATTCCTAAAGAGGCAATTATAAGTGAAATTAAAAACTTTAGGATTTATTATAATAATAAGTTAATTTACGATATTAGAACCAACAGTAAATTAGGATATATAATAGATAAGCCACTTTTTTTGAAAAAACTAGCGGAAAAATTGGATGTTCAATTTAACTCCAAAGTTATCTCAAAAAATGATAAATATTTTGTTAATGATAAAATTTTGGAAGCAGATAAGGTTATAATGGCTACTGGCCATTACAGCGTAGATAGGTCAATGACTATTCCCGCTATACAATATATAACCGACTACGAAATAGACAAAGAAGTAGTCGAATTTTATTTCTATTCTGGATTATTAGGATATGCGTGGATATTCCCAGACAGAGAAGGTGCTAAAATTGGAATTGGTGGGTATGCAGAAATATTAGAGTTAAAAGAGAGAGTAAAACAAATATTAAAGGGAAGAATAAAAATGTTCCATGGGGCTAGAGTTACAGATTATGGAGTAATTGGAGAGAGATTAAATGGAAATTACGTTGGTGAGGCTTTAGGCACGGTTTATGCGATTACTGGTGAAGGAATAAGGCCATCTATAATTTCATCAAAGATTTTAGCTGATTCAATTATTAATAATAAGGATTTTAAGAGAGAATTTAAGAAGAGTAAATTATATTGGACATTAAATTGGCATGCTAAGATTATAAAGATGGCAAAAGAAAGAGATCCTAGTACTACAAAATTATCTAAAATTTTAATTAACAACGACCCTCAATTGGTTTTAAAGTTCGCTATAGGCGACTTTAATAGACTTGACTTATTAAAGATGTTTGGGAGGTCATTTATTTGAACTCATCTACTTATTATCTTGATGATATAGACAAAAAAATTCTCAACATACTTCAACAAGATTCAAGAATACCTTTTTCTAGACTTGCGAAAATGCTTAACCTCAGCGAGGCAACAATTTACGTTAGGATTAAAAGGCTTAAGGAAAATGGGGTAATTAAAGGATTCTATACTGATATAGACTTCGATAAAATAGGGTTAAGTGTTGTAGCCTTTATACTAATAAAAGCAGATCCTAAAAAATATGACAGCATTCTTAAACAACTAGTAGAAATGAAAGAAGTTTATGAAATATATGATGTAACTGGAGAATATTACGCTATGGTTAAAGTTAGAGTACCTACTAGAGAGGATTTAGCGAAAGTATTGGATAAAATAGGTAATATGGATGGAGTTACTTCAACCTATACAATGTTAGTTTTAAGAGTAATAAAGGATAAGAAGGAAATTGATCTCTAATCAGGAGCGAGAGCTCTTCATCATAATTTCAGATGGTTTTCTAGTCTTCATCTCCTAATTTTTTCTATTAGATACTCAACTATATATTTAGCAGGATTAATATTTGTCGCTGACATAAAACCATTCCATAACGGCGCTGCATTAACTTCAATTATCTTATATCCACCTTCATCCATATCCTCTATAATATCTATCCCAGCATAATCTAATCCTAAAACTTCTACGCTCTTTAAACTTATCTCTTCTAATTCTGCATCTGGAACTAATATTTGAGCCATAGCACCTTGTGCTATATTAGTCTTCCAACCGCTTTTTGAAATCCTATATATACTCCCTAATACCCTATTTCCTATTACTATAACCCTTATGTCCCTATCTGGTTTCCTAACATATTTTTGCACATATACTGGCTGATTTACTGATAATATAGCCTTAGCTACTCTAAACGCTATATCTGGGTCAGAAACCTTTACTGAACCTAATCCCAAACTTCCCACAACTGGCTTAATTACAACCTCACCCCATTTCTCTACAAGTCTCATAACCTCAAAAGGGTCCTCAACCAATGCAGTATTAGGTACTGGAATTCCAGCATTTTTCATTCTCATTAGACTAGCAAACTTATCTCTAGCTAAAAGCATAGCATCTGGCTTATTCATTAAAACTACTCCACTTCTATCAAGCTCTCTTAAAACGTCAAATCGTTTTATAAATTGTTCAGTAGTCGATATAAATCCTAAATTCCTTATTAACCCTCCGTCAATATCTACCTTCTTTCCACTATAAGTAAATTCTATACCTTTTTCAGTGATTACTGCATTTAGCTTCGATATTCTAATGTAATACGCACTGTGATTTCTACTTTTTATTTCTAGTAACAGTTGTTTAGAAGCTTCCGTTACTTTTTCAGACTCATGAATAACTGCAAGCTTAATTATACTTCACCAAAAAGTCCTCGAATTCAAATTTCTTAAATCTTATCTATGCCGGCTTCCTTAAGAAGTCCGTTAGATAAGAACTCTGGAAGACCCCTTATTTCGTCAATATATTCGGGCAAGAAGGGAATTTTATTTACAATTTCCTCATATTTATTCTTATATTCTGAATATAAGGACTTTACAAACTCCTCAAGTTTACCAGCTTTATAATATTCGTATAATTGCTTCGCACTTCCGTTAATCTCATCCATTTTTTTCGTCTTATAATCTACATAATCATCTATTACTTGGTATATAATACCTAAATACTTCCCTACTTCTAACATCTCGTTCTTATAAGTACTATGTTTAGATGCAAATGCAGACAATACTGTAGATAATTTAAATAAACTACCAGTCTTTAATTCTATAGTCTCAACATAATTACTGTTATTATACATATCCTTTAACGCACCAACTGCGGTATCTTTCCATAGTTCAATACTAGTAGTAAGTGCCTCGTCTCCGTAAGAAGTATGAATAATCCTCAAAGCAGTAGGAATTAGATAATTGGTTATAAATACAACTTTTCTGTTACCGTAAACAACCCATGCAGACTTATTTCCCCTCCTCGTTATATCTAAGTCTACTATGTCGTCTAATGCCAATGAAGCTGAATGAAGTATTTCAATTGCTAATGCTGCAGCATAAGAATCCTTGATCTCTCCCCCCAAAGCAACGGTAAAAAACATGCTTAAGGTTCCTCTGAATCTCTTTCCGTCCTTGAGGATATAACTGCTTAAATCTACTAGTTCCCACTCCTTGTTTTCTGCAAGAAATTGTTCTATTAGTCTATCAATAGTTACCTTAGCCTCTAACCAGAAGTCTATAATACTCAACGCATTAGACCTCCTTTATCCCTTTTAAATAAAACAGAATCATACTTAAATATATGGGTGCCATTAATGGGTCAACATCTATTAATATCTCCTTAACTCTCTTTCCACTTGATTTTAAAGAAAAGGCAATCTTTCTTATAGTATGCATATCAGCACCAGTGTAAACTAATTGCACATCACTTAATATATTCATATCAAAGTAGTCCAGAACGTTTAGTCCAAGACCTTGAATATACGATTTAGCAGGAATCATAATAGGTGATAAAAGAATAGGTAATCCTAAATCAAAAATCTTAGACTTTTCCTTAATCCATTCGTCCAAATCCGAAAAATTGCTTAATTCCTCACTAATTCTCTTTTCCCTTTCAGTTGAATTTCTTACCAGAGATTTTAAAACAGATAATGACAAATTAATTTCACAAAGAGATTGATCTATACTATTTATTGAAATAGATTTACTTCTAGGTTTAACATTAGTTTTACCACAATAGTATATCGTACCATTTAAACCTAAAGTTTGTAACCCATTTACTAATTCGTAAAGCTCATTGTCATTCCCTAAAAACGCTACCACATTAGGTATTTCGGAATAAGGATTTTGAATAAGTAAAAAATCGAATATATTAGATATCTTAACTATTTTACCTCTTAATGAAGACAATCCCCTCTCTAACGTATAGGCTGGAAGCTCAAAGCCCTTACCGTATACTATTACACCCTCTGACGGAATATTTACGGTAAAAATTTTTATAAAATCTTTTACACTAAAGCGGTCTTTAGACTGTTGCAACAGGAACACAACCCCTCTTGAGGATTTTCCGGTATCTTCCTAATTAAAGAATACAAAAGTTTTTTCGCTTTCTCATTATTCTCAGTCATTACCTTTGTAACCTCCTCCGCAGTAACTGGAACCTCAGCAAATACGTCATAATCAGTAACCATTGCTATTGTAGCATAACACATCTGCATTTCACACGCTAAATTAACCTCTGGCACTAACGTCATACCTATTATATCAGCCTTATACACTTCCCTCCAAACCCTACTTTCTGCTCTAGTAGAGAACCTAGGACCTTCAACACATATATACGTTCCAGATTCATGAACCGTTATATTTAATTCCCTTGCAGTCTCAATGGCAAGTCTCCTTAAATGCTCACAAAATGGATCAGCCATGGATACATGAGCTACCATCGGACCATCAAAAAACGTATAATTTCTAGATTTAGTCATATCAATGAATTGATCTGGTATAACGAAATCCCCTGGTTTATAATCCATTCTTAAACTTCCCACAGCAGAAACTGAAATAATCCACTTAACTCCTAATTCTTTTAGAGCCCATATGTTAGCCCTATAATTTATTTTATGTGGAGGAATCCTATGTCTTCTCCCATGTCTCGGTAAAAAGGCTACTTTCTTCCCTTCTACAGTTCCTATAGTTATTAAATCACTTGGCTCCCCATAGGGTGTGTAAACTTTAATCTCCTTAGATTCTGAAAAAATCCCTGGATCGTATAACCCAGAACCACCTATTATTCCAATTAGCGCCTTTTCTGTTTGAGGAATCATAATTGAACTACACTAAAGTTCCTAATAAAGTATAAACCAAAAAATTGATAAAGTTTTAACAGAGATTTTTTAGGGATTAATTTTGCCTAAAATTCCAGTAAAAGTAGTCACTTGGGACGAAATAGTAGATTTATCTACAAAATTATCTGAAAAAATAAGGGAAAGCAATTATAATATTGATATAATAATAGCAATAGCTAGAGGCGGACTAGTGCCCGCTAGGCTAGTGGCAGACGTTTTAGGGGTATTAGATATACTATCAATAAAAATAGAACACTGGATAGTTACAGCATCCCACACGCCAGAAGCCAGAGTAAAATATCCCTATAAAGTAGATTTAAATGGAAAAAAAGTACTTATAGTTGATGATATTACAGATACTGGTGACAGTATAGAATTAGCTAGGAAATTTGTTATAGAAAATTTTAATCCTTCTGAAGTAAAAACGGCCACTTTACAATATATAAAACCCGTAGCAAAAATTACTCCAGATTATTATGCCGAAGAGATAACCTCGTGGACCTGGTTTATGTATCCCTGGAATTATTGGGAAGATGAAATCAATTTAGTAAATAAGATATTAGTTGAAAAGGGAACACAAGATCTAGACATAAATGAACTTAAAAAAATGTTTGCAGAAAGTTATGGGATAACCCAACCACCTATTCCATTAGAAAATATAATTAGGGAAATGAAAAGAAGAAAAATCATTTAGGAAATTCTATATCTTAATTTTCCAACTATTCCATTAAACGTTTTTTTAACCCACTCGGCATCTGGCAATTCATCACCTACAATAAATACCTTAACTCCATAATTCTCAGCTTCTTGTGCTATCTTTTCTAACTCCTTATCGTTTGATTCATATATAACTAGAGAATCCACTGCACCCATTTCCATAGCTTTCCTTATCTCATTTGTTCCGTATATTATTAAACCGTCATCCTTAGCTAAATGATATTTCAACTCCTCCAATAACTTCTGAACTTCAACATATTGTTGGTTCTTAAGCAAATCCTCAGCTCTCATGACCATTTCCCTTAATCCTACTTCACCTTGATCAGAAACGTCTATTAAGGGTTGCAAGATGAGTTTTTTAATCCTATAATCCATATAATCCTCTTTGTAGAAATCTTCCTTAGCATAACCTGGCCCCCCTAACAGAACTCCCTTCATTTTACCATTCTCTATAAAAGGTAAGAAATAAGCATTAACCTTATCTCCAACCTCCTTCAAGAAGTTATGATACATTTCCTCTATTATTCTCTCTATTCTTCTCTGAGATTGCCCACCCATCATATGTTTTCCTGGCACGAAACCCCCTAGCTCTTCTAATACCTCTATTCTAGTCCCCTTAAGTAAACCTATTGTGGCTTCATCCCTTTCAACTATTATTAACCCATAAACGGCAGTATCCTCTATCATATCCTCTAAAAACTCAGTATGAAATTCCTTATCAGTCCTATAGAAGAATAATGGAACTTTTTCTGGGGGAGAAAACATGAAACATTTAAAATCTTCTGTATCAAAATTCTCTCCACAAAACAATACAAGACCATTACCTTCAACCTTAGGTATCTTACTTAACCTATCTATAGCAGCACCAATAGCAGAAAGAACAGCATCTCTCGTTCTTTTAAGCTTTATATTCTGGGCAATACTATATTCTTGTCTTAGCAAATTAACTACATCTGGAACTGGTCTACCAGGAGGTATGTATAAAGACAGTAGAACAGTAGCTGGTGCCTTCCATTTCTTTAACTCCTTAAGTAAAGCCTTTAACTCTTGTTTGTTTAAAACATACTCATCAAAGACTCATCCCTAATCTTCATAACTTCTCTATTTAACTTTTAAAAATCTATCTATCATCAAATTAGTACATTAAAATTTTGCTCAACCTGCGAAATATAATGTGCTCCTGTTTAGTGTTACACTCTGAATACACCCTCATTTACCGTTATAGTTTGAGTGTAAACTCCCGCACCGCTATTATTAGGCCCACCACCACC
>Ga0208662_100013_pt1 | contig 100184 bp, 119 predicted proteins | sample OSPB_host_MetaG_FD_187136 | JGI IMG/M metagenome (GOLD analysis project Ga0208662, IMG submission 187136) | Hot spring microbial mat communities from Yellowstone National Park, Wyoming, USA - OSPB_host_MetaG (SPAdes) (version 2) | ecosystem: Environmental > Aquatic > Thermal springs > Hot... | reverse complement strand
TGGTTAAAATTTCCTTAAAGTTGTATCATTTAAACTCTCTGATTTATAATAAAATTTTTGGATATGGTTAAAATTACAATAATATATTTTATTAACTGATAAATCTTGTGGTGAATTGAAAATAAAATTATACTTTATATAATTTATACTGGATTAACAAAATTGTTGACCACACTCAAACCTAAAGTAAATATAACGTTAAATAAATTAGTCATCTATTAAACATCACACGTAATATCCTTTGGTGCCGCAATTTTTGCACTTGTCTTGAATTAACGATAAGGAATATCTTTCAAATAAATATGAAAATATGGCAAAAAATTGATGGATTACCAATGCTTTTAAACGTGAATTGGCAACTATAATACGGGGCGTGAAAATGACGGAAAAACAACGTCGTTATAAATTTGGCGACTATATTTTACGCGAAAGAAAAGGTCGGTATTATGTTTACAAATTAGAGAACGTGAATGGTGAGACAAAGGAGCGTTACGTCGGTTCTTTAATTGACGTAGTCGAATCATATCTGAAATTGAAAAATAGCAGTGGGGGTGTGGGGGTACCCCCCACAACGGACCCGCCGGGATTTGAACCCGGGACCTACGGCTCCGAAGGCCGCCGCTCCGTCCTGGCTGAGCTACGGGTCCTTGTGTATTAAAACTTATAGAGTAATTCCTAAAAAATTATATATGTTAGAAAATGACTAAGCAACTTACTCTTTTTGATATACCAGAAGCTAAGCTCAGTAAAGATCATGAAAAAGTTGAGAATAAGCAGACTCTTGAAAGTGCTTTAGAGGGTAAAAAGGTAACGAGGAGGGAATGGCTAGCTGAAGCTCAGGAGGGGAGGGTATACTATTTGCTTCAGGTTGATTATGATGGAAAGAAAGGTAAAGCCGTGTGTAAGTTATTCGATAAGGAAACTCAGAAGGTTTATATTTTGTACGATAACACTGGTCATAAGTCTTATTTCTTGGTTGATATTGAACCAGATAAGGTAAGTAAGATACCTAAAATAATTAGGGATCCATCATTTGATCATATCGAAACTGTAACCAAAATTGATCCATATAGTTGGAATAAAGTAAAGTTGACTAAAATTGTAGTTAAGGATCCGTTGGCGGTAAGGAGGTTAAGGAATGCCGTGCCAAAGGCTTATGAAGCTCATATAAAGTATTATAACAATTATATTTATGATATGGAACTAATTCCTGGAATGCCCTATATTGTAAAAAATGGTAAGTTAGAAAGCGTGTCTTTAACTATGGATAAAAAGGACATAGAGGAGATCAAAAAAGCTTTTTCAGACTCAGACGAAATGACGAGGCAGATGGCTTTAGAGTGGCTTCCGATATTTGAAACCGAAATTCCTAATATTAAAAGAGTTGCAATTGATATAGAAGTATACACTCCTATAAAGGGCAGAATTCCTGATCCCGAAAAAGCAGAGTTTCCAATAATAAGTATTGCCTTAGCTGGTAGTGATGGATTAAAGAAAGTATTAGTTCTAAATAGGGAGGATGTAGGGGAAGGTAGTGGAAATATCAATGGGATATCTATAGAGAGATTTAATTCAGAATACGAGTTATTAAATAGGTTCTTTGAGATAGTCCTCAATTATCCCATGATTGTAACGTTTAACGGAGACGACTTTGATTTACCTTACATTTATTATAGAGCGTTAAAATTAGGCTTTTTCCCCGAGGAGATCCCTTTAGATGTAAACTCTGATGAGGCAAGATATCTAGCCGGTTTTCATATAGATTTGTATAAGTTTTTCTTTAATAAGGCTGTGAGAAATTATGCTTTTGAAGGCAAGTACAGTGAGTATAATTTAGACGCTGTAGCAAAAGCACTTTTAGGCGTGTCTAAGGTTAAAATTGATACTCTAATATCTTTTCTCGATATTGAAAAATTAGTAGAGTATAACTTTAGAGATGCAGAAATAACTTTACAGCTTACTACTTTTGGAAATGAGCTAACAATGAAATTAATAATATTATTTTCTAGGATATCAAGATTAGGGATTGAAGAGCTAACGAGAACTGAAATCTCTACGTGGATTAAGAATTTGTATTATTGGGAGCACAGAAAGAGAAATTGGCTAATACCATTAAAAGAGGAGATACTTGCAAGGGCTTCTAAAATTAAGACCGCAGCTTTAATAAAGGGTAAGGGATATAAGGGAGCTGTTGTTATAGATCCGCCTGCTGGTATTTTCTTTAATATTGTTGTTTTAGATTTTGCGTCACTGTATCCCTCAATAATTAGAACGTGGAATCTAAGTTATGAGACAGTCGACATTGAGAATTGTAAGAAGAGATTTGAAGTTAAAGATGAGACTGGTGAAACATTACATACTGTTTGTATGGATAGACCTGGAATAACTGCTGTAATTACTGGATTATTGAGGGATTTCAGAGTAAAAATATATAAGAAGAAGTCTAAAAGTACCAATATAAATGAAGAGCAAAAAATATTATATGATGTAGTTCAGAGGGCTATGAAAGTATTTATAAATGCTACGTATGGAGTATTTGGAGCGGAAAACTTCCCGTTATATGCGCCTGCAGTTGCTGAAAGTGTTACAGCATTAGGTAGATACGTAATTACTAGTACTGTTAAGAAGGCTAGAGAGGAAGGATTAACTGTTTTATACGGTGATACAGATTCCCTATTCCTCCTTAACCCTTCAAAAGAAAATCTTGAAAATATAATAAAATGGGTGAAATCTAACTTCAATTTAGATTTGGAAGTGGATAAAAGCTACAAATTTGTTGCTTTTTCTGGTTTAAAGAAAAACTACTTTGGCGTTTACCCAGATGGTAAAGTAGAAATAAAGGGCATGTTAGTTAAGAAGAGAAACACACCAGAATTTTTAAAGAAAGTATTTAATGATGTTAAAGATTTAATGGTCTCGATAAATTCTCCAGATGATGTTAGAAAAATTAAGGGAGAGATAGTTAAGAAGATTAAAGAGTCTTATGAAAAGTTAAAGAATAAGGGATATAATCTAGATGAATTAGCCTTTAAGGTAATGTTATCTAAGCCTTTAGACGCATATACCAAAAACACCCCTCAGCATGTTAAAGCGGCACTTCAACTAAGACCTTATGGTATAAATGTATTACCAAGGGACGTGATTTACTTTGTAAAGGTTAGGTCAAAAGATGGGGTAAAGCCTGTCCAACTAGCTAAGGTCACTGAAATAGACGTTGAGAAGTATTTAGAAGCAGTAAGGAGTACATTTGAGCAGATACTTAAAGCATTCGGAGTTTCATGGGATGAAATTGCAGCTACGATATCAATAGATTCGTTCTTTTCATTTGGAAAAGGAAGTTAATTTAAAAATATTTTTCAAATTTTTTGGTTATTCTTCCTCCTCTTCTTCTCCTTCTTCTAATTCCTTATGTTCGCTAGTTATTTGTGTGGCATCTTCGATTATATTCTTTTTTATTTCATCATTTATGTAATATGATACTACGTATACTTTCTTATCCTGGAAATCACTCTCTTTCCATTCGTTTTCATAACTTATAACGTAAACTGGAATTTTTGCTATAGCTTCTTTCTTATCTTTGCCTACTAAAAAGTTCTTTATAGATTCGTATAAGTCTGGTTTCAAAGGTAAAGGAATTCTTACTTCTTCCATGTCATGCATAATTATAAAATCAGATGTTAACTCGTTCCATTCTTCTAAGGCTTCTTTAGCTACTTCTCTCAATACCTTTCCTATTTCGCCATCCATTACTTTTTCCGAAGTAATCTTTCCGTTCTCACTTTTTATTATTAGAATTTTCATTTATGTTCACCAATAATATAAAGATATACAGTATGGTTCATATTACCATCCTCAACTTTGATAACCTCCTTTGGTATCCATCCCCTCATCTCGAATTCATGAGAGACAACTCTAGTTCCAGGCTTTAATTCTTTCTCTAACTTTGGTTTAAGCATTTCATTTACATTTGTTAAAAGGAACATTGTAACTACTGTGGCTTCTGATATGTCAACTTCGAAAAAGTTTCCCTTTATTACTGAGGCTCTTCCAACTACACCGTTTTTTTCGATATTAGATAATGCTTCCCTTATTCTTTCATCATTTATTTCAATACCAACCGCTTTTTTCGCACTAAAATCCTTAACTGCTGATATTATTATCCTTCCATCACCACAACCTAAATCGTAAACGACATCATCAGGCCCAACTTTAGCCAACTCTAACATTTTTCTCACTACTTTTTCTGGCGTAGGAACATAAGGAACATGTGGAACGTAACTCAAACTTCTCACTTCAAAATATCACTATGTTATCCTAGGTTTTTAATTTTTTTAAGAGCCTCTTCTTTGCCTGCGTTTTTATCTGGCTTAAATTGAGAATCGAATGGAATTTTAGTTAATACTGGGACTATTTTCCCGTTTCCTAAGTCGACAAAAAGTTGTGGAAGAAATGGCATGTCAAATTCATCTTTCTCTCCGTAATCTGCTAAGAATGAATAGTCCTCTAATTTCACTTCCTTTTCTAGATTTAGTTCCTTTGATAATTCTTCTAGTATTTCCATAAAAATTTTGTGCAATGGGTGTGATTCGGAAGTTACCAGGATCAATTTTTTAGCTGCCATCCCTTATCAGTAGTTAAAAGAGTTTAAAATAGTAGTGGTAAAATATGATAACTAAAATAAGAAGGCAAAGTAAGAGGATTTTAACACCGATAGCAAAATTTTTGGCAAAACTTCACATAACACCAAATTATATTACATTATTTGGTCTGATATTTTCACTATTATATTTCTTTGAAATGATGTTAAGTAATCTCATATTTAGCGTAATATTCCTAATAATTTCAGCTCTAATGGACGCTTTAGACGGTGAAGTCGCCAGAGTATTGAATAAGTCATCAAATTTAGGAAGTTTTCTCGATTCTACCTTAGATAGAGTAGAAGATATATTATATATTTCTAGTTTTATTTTCATAAATTTTCCTTCAGTATTAGTTGCGTTAAGTGTAGGTTTTTCATTAATTATTTCATACATTAGAGCTAAGGCTGACGCGTTAGGACTTAAAATGGAGGGAAGGGGAATAATTGAAAGAGGTGAAAGAATAATATTTGTGTTTATAATACTTTTAGTTTATATAATATTTAGTAAGGAAGTATCATTATACATATTTTACTTATTTTTATTATTAACATTAATTACGGTAATCCAGAGATTTTATGTAGTTTACTCAGCTTTAAGGAAATAAAGTTGTAGGGGATTTATTACATTACAATTACTCACGCACATATTCAATTTTTTCATTCTTTCACAAGAATATACTATATATTTTGTATCCTTATCCCCTTTATATTTATTATATAAATCTACTATATTTGGTACATTCCATTTTTTTAATATATTAGATATATTATTTAAATTTTTACCTATATTTATATAGAAGACTACTAGTACTTTAATCTCCTCCTCATTAAGATTGTCTTTAGATAAAATATTCTGAATACATGGGGGAATTGTTTTTCCTTTTTCTATTAGATTTTTCAATTTTTCTGGGACTTCCTTTATATTTAATGGTTTGATCATATTCAGTATTTTTAACCTTACACTTTCTGCAGCTAATTCTATTAATTGGTTTTTATCTAAATATACATTGCCTTTAACTAGGATTTGTTTACTTAATCTCCAATTTTCACTCATATTTTTCGAATATTTTAGATAATCTATAAAATTTATACAATATTCTTTATGTATTAGTCTCTTTTTTTCAACATATATTTTTATTTCATTACACCTATTAACTTTAATATTTAGAAATTTTAATATTTCTAATAAATTATCATCATTTTCATTTTGAAGAATCTTTCCGAATTGTTTCGATTCAAAATAAGAATACTTTTTATTGAATTCAGAATTATTTATTACAGCCAGTGTAAGTAGAGTAGTATAAAAAACTAGTACTGGTTCAGAGTATATTGTATAAGAAGGAAGTTCTTCGTTACTTCTAACCTTCTGTATCCTATCCTTAGCTAACTCCAAATATATGCTATTAGATAATAATAGATCGGTTAGCGTAATTCCTCCTCCGTATTTTTTCAATTCCTCCTCTAGGCTCTTGATAAAGGGGTATTTCTTAACGTCTAATACCATAATCTTTACTTACTAATTATTAGATATGTTTAATAAAGGCTCATTGCAAACACAAAATATAATGAGAGTACTTGTAACCTCAGCTTGGCCTTACGTAAATTCCGTACCACACTTAGGTAATTTAATAGGCTCTATACTTTCGGCAGATGTATTCGCCAGATATGCTAGGTTAAAATATGGAAAAGATAACGTATTATTCGTAAGCGGTAGTGATGAACACGGAACTCCCATAGAGGTTGAGGCGATAAAGAGAAAGGTAAGCCCTAAGGAACTTACAGATCAAGCCCACGAATATGATAAACATTTATTCTTAAATGTATGGAAAATAAGTTTCGATAACTATAGTAGAACTGAAAGTGAGACACATAAGAAGTTCGTTACTAACTTCTTACTTAAATTAAATAAGTATATTAAGATTATTGAAGATGAAATACCTTATTGTGAATACGATAATTTATATTTACCAGATAGATTCGTAAAGGGTACTTGTCCTTATTGTGGTTTTGAGGACGCTAGAGGCGATCAATGCGATAATTGTGGTAGACTATTGACCCCTAATTTATTAATAAATCCAAAGTGCGCTATATGCGGAAGAAAACCAGTGTTTAAGAAAACTAAACATTGGTTCTTTGATTTAAGTGAATTCAATGATAAAATAAGGAAATGGATACTTGAGTCAAAGGACATGCCAGAGAACGTCAAATCAGTTGCTTTAAGTTGGGTAAATGAGGGATTAAAACCCAGAAGTATTACAAGAGATAATAAATGGGGGATTCCAGCTCCCTTTAAAGATGCTGAAAATAAGACTATATATGTTTGGTTCGAAGCGCTTTTAGGGTATATATCTGCTACTATTGAATATTTCGAAAAAATAGGAAAACTTGAAGACTGGAAAAAATTCTGGTTCGATAAAGAAACAAAAAGTTATTATTTTATAGGTAAAGATAATATTCCTTTTCATGCTGTAATATTACCTGCTATGCTAATGGCATCAGAAGAGGGATATAATTTACCTACAGTTATTGCTGCGACAGAGTATTTACTCTATGAGGGACAAAAGTTCAGTAAGAGTAGAAGAATAGGCGTGTGGATAGATGAAGCGCCTAAGATAATGGATATAGAGTATTGGAGGTTTGTATTAGTGAGACTAAGGCCAGAGGAGAAGGATACTAACTTTACATGGAGGGAAGCTATTAGGATAGTTAACACGGAGTTGAATGACGACATAGGGAATTACGTTAATAGAGTGCTTACTATGATAGTTAGATACTTCAACTCTACAGTTCCAGAATTTCACACTGAGATTCTTGATGAAAACGATAGAAAAATATTAGATTTAATAGATAAGACTCCAAAGAACGTTGGAAATCTATTTGAAAGGGGAAAATTAAAAGCTGGAACAGAAGAATTGTTAAAATTAGTAAGGGAGTTAAATGCGTATTTAAATATTAAGGCACCTTGGGATCTGTATAAGGTTGGCAAGATTAAAGAGCTGATGAACGTACTTTACATAGGTGTTAATGCAGTTAGGAGTATAGCAATCATGTTATATCCATTAATGCCTTCTTATTCTCAAAAGATATATGATATGTTAAATATGGGTAATATAGAGGATGAGAAGTGGGATGAAGCTTCTAAACTCTCAGTTAAACCCGGGCATAAGATAGGACGTGTAAATCCATTATTTAAAAAATTACCAGCAGATTTTGAGGCTAATATTCAATCCATGTTAGAGGAAGTAAGAAAGAACGTAGAAAAAAATAGGCCTACCTTACTCAAGTGAAACGTAAGACATAACTGGTTCAAATTTTCTTCCTCTTCCTTCATAGAATTTACTGAACATCTCATAAAAGTGAAGCCTTAAATCTTGTATGAATACGACTAATCCTTCTAAACCTATTGCTAATAAATTGCCTATTATTAAGATTATTATTGCTATAGGATTAATAAGAACGCCTATTGTATTAGTGGAAGGTGCTACTAAATAAGCCATATAGGAAAACGCATATAATATATAATAATGTGACAGTGCAAAGACCAAAACTCTTATAAATGATATGGTATTTGAAAGAAGCAATAATGCCCCTTCAAATCCACCTTCTATGAAACCCATGGCTATTGCTGAAGCCAACGTGGCATTGTCATGTCTTTTAACTAAAATAGCGTGAGCCAACCAATTATATAATAAAGCAAAAGAGGTCCACCAGACTATACCATAACCTATTGGATTTTGACTAAACGGTTTCATTAAAACTGCGTTAAGTATTTGACCTAATATTTGTTCATCTACGGAGAAGAAGTTAGAAGGATTAGTGATCCCATACATAAATATGAAGATTGGAACTACATATATTAGGAATAATGGAAGTTTTTCAAAGAACAAGAATTCGGGATCTTTCTTTCTAATAGCATTTACTACTCCAAGTAAGGAACTTACGAATAATGCTAATGCACCTAACAACACAGAGAATATCATAGTATTCTCTATACTGATGCTAGTGCTATACTCTCCAAAAGGCAGCAAAAACTTAATTGCTTCGGAAATTGAAACTGGAATTGGCCATACACTGTATAGTGGCCCAACAGTATATTTAGAGTTATCAAGTATTTCTCGTAAACCACCAACTGGTAATGGGCCGAAGAAATCTCTAGCTATTAATCCAGTTATCATGGCTACGATGCTAGAATATATTAAAATTATGGATAATTTAGGAATATTCTCACTTCCTTTCTTCTTACCATATTTGTAGAACCATATAGAGAATAATAAAACAACTAACGCGTTTCCGAAATCTGGAAACATTAAGCCAAAAAGTATTGGGAAGGTAAATACTAAGAATGCTATTGGTGATACCTCCCAATATGATGGAGTTCCGTAGATTTCTACTAATGACTCTAAAACTTTCATGGATTTGGGCATTTCTACTAAGGTAGGAGGTTCTTCTTTTTCCCCATATCTTCTTGGCCTTATATAATCTACAAAAGCGCTATCCCTCATCTCATTCTGTATTTTTTTAACGTATTTTTCTGGAACATAGCCTTCTATTTGCAGATAGTATTCTGAAACTCTTGCCTTATTCATTATAGTTAAGGCATCCCTTAATGTCAGTAATTTTCCGTAAATATTCTTTACATAGTTTTCCTCAGTTTTTACTTTCCTTGACAATTCCTCTCTAGTTCTCTCTAAAATTGTATCTATTTGGTTTATCTTTTCTAGTAATTCATTATATAATTGGTATGGAGTTTTGCCCTCTTGTATTTCGAATTTTCTTACACCTATCTCTTTCAATATTTTATCTATTTCGGTATTTTTTTCTGTAATGATTATTATGCTAAATAGATTTTCATCTGTCTTTACACTATATATAAATCCCTTATCTCCTAATAATTGATTAAGTCTGTTTAATTTATCTATAGTAACCTGCGCTAATACTACATTGAACATTTTTAATGAGTATAACTTAGACAGATCAACAGTTATTGCTTTAAAGGGTTCAATCTCTTTTAATTGTTGAGAATAAAGATCTCTCTCAGCCCTAAGTCTACCTATTTCTTCAAGGAGTTCCTTATACCTTTCTTCTAATTTAGATGCTTCTTCATTGACATCTTCCGCTGTTTTTATCCAGTCAGATAATTTCATACTTCCTAACGGTTCTATAATTAAACCTCCAAGCTCCATTATAATCTTTAACTTACTTATATGGTCTTGCACTCCTGTTATTAATTTCCTGGCTTCTTCTATTCTTCCATTACCTATTGGGTATAATGGGTCTTCTGGCTGAAATACGCCAAATTTTAATAATTTAGTCACAACATTGTTTAAATTTGTTCTATCAGTAATTATCTGTAATCTAACCATATTCTCTGGCAATAACACTCTTTTTCCCTCGCAGTATCTAAAATGAAGAATATCTTATAAGTATTTAATCTCTGTTGTTTAGAATTAATTCGCAATGGGAAAGGTTTTTGTTTTAGGAGACAAGTACACAGTTTCCCTTTTTAAATTAGTTGGTGCTGAAGGGGATTTTATAGAAGATCCTTATCAATTACCCGATTCTATTACTAAATTAAAAAAGAGAGAAGATATAGATCTTATTCTCATAACTAAAGACATTTATGAGCCAATTAAGGAGAAACTAGATTCAATAATAGTAGACCAGAAAAAACCTTTAATAACAATTATTCCTTCACCATTTAGTGAATCTAAACCTATAGACGTGAGGAAGATGATAATGAAAGCTTTAGGGTTCGGGTGATTTAATGGAATTTGAACAATTATTAGATCTATCTTTAAATAAAATTAAAGAGGAAATAGAAGAAGAGCTAAAAAAAGGGCTTAACGAGTCTTTAAGAATACTCGAAGATGGATACAATAAAGTACTAGAAAATTATACGCAAAGAATTCGTGAATTAATTGCTAAAACCAAAGAGGAAATAGAAGGTGAAAAAGCCAGACTAGAAGTAGAGAATAAAAGAATAATTTTGGCAGAAAAGGAATACTGGATAAATAAGGTATATGAAGAGGTCTTAAATAAAATTAAGGATATTGTTAAGACTAATGAATATAAAGAGGCCATTAAAAATATATTAACAAGAGAAATTAAGGAAGAAAACGAAAAAGTTCTAATATATTGTTCTGAAGATGATAAGTCTTTTATCGAGAAGTTATTAGGTAAAAATGGAAATGTATCCGTAAAGGTAGATGAGAAATTAATAGGAGGGATAAGAATTTATTATGAGAATAGTGGATTAACAAAAGATTTTTCATTAAAGCTTATCTTAGATCAAGTGTTTGATAGTATGAGAGGAAGAATATCGGATATATTATTTGGTGGTGTATAAAATGGAAAAAGGTAGAATAGTTAGGGTAAATGGACCATTAGTAGTTGCAGACAATATGAGAAATGCCCAGATGTATGAGGTTGTTGAGGTAGGAGAACCTAGATTAGTAGGAGAGATTACTAGAATAGAAGGAGATAAAGCTTACATTCAAGTATATGAGGATACTAGCGGAATAAAACCAAATGAACCAGTATATAGAACTGGGGCTCCTCTTTCCGTAGAATTAGGCCCAGGATTAATAGGAAAAATATTTGACGGTTTACAAAGACCATTAGATTCAATTAGAGACCTTACAAAATCGCCTTTTGTCGTGAGAGGAGTTAAAGTACCTTCATTAGATAGGAACAAAAAATGGCACTTTATACCTAAACTAAAGAAAGGAGACAAGGTAGAGGGAGAAGATATCATAGGAATAGTTAATGAAACTCCGCTAGTAGAACATAGAATTATGATTCCACCATATGTTCATGGAACAATAAAGGAAATAGTACAGGAAGGAGACTATACTGTTGAAGAAAATATTGCAATAGTTGATATGAATGGTGACGAGGTACCTATTAAGCTAATGCAAAAATGGCCCGTAAGAATTCCAAGACCATTTAAGGAGAAATTAGAACCAACAGAACCGTTATTAACTGGGACTAGAGTATTGGATACTATATTTCCTATAGCTAAAGGTGGCACAGCTGCAATACCGGGACCATTTGGCAGTGGCAAAACAGTAACGTTACAGAGCTTAGCAAAATGGAGCGCAGCCAAAATAGTAATTTATGTAGGCTGTGGAGAGAGAGGAAATGAGATGACAGATGAACTAAGACAGTTTCCTAAGCTTAAGGATCCTTGGACAGGAAGACCATTATTAGATAGGACTATATTAGTTGCAAATACTAGTAACATGCCGGTGGCAGCAAGAGAAGCTAGTATATATGTTGGAGTAACAATGGCTGAATACTTTAGGGATCAGGGTTATGACACATTGTTAGTTGCAGATTCTACGTCTAGATGGGCTGAGGCTTTAAGGGACTTAGGAGGTAGAATGGAGGAGATGCCCGCAGAAGAGGGATTCCCTAGTTACTTACCTTCTAGATTAGCAGAGTACTATGAAAGGGCAGGAAGAGTTAAAACGTTAGGTAATCCAGAAAGATTTGGATCAGTTACTATAGCCTCTGCCGTCTCTCCACCTGGTGGTGACTTTACAGAACCAGTTACTAGCCACACTTTAAGATTTGTTAAGGTATTTTGGCCTTTAGATACGAATTTGGCTAGAGCTAGACATTATCCAGCTATCAACTGGTTACAAGGTTTCTCAGCCTATGTTGACTTAGTGGCTAGCTGGTGGAATACTAATGTAGATCCTAAATGGAAGGAGATGAGGGATCTGATGGTTAGAACGTTAATCAGAGAGGATGAGTTAAGGCAAATTGTAAGACTAGTTGGCCCCGAATCCTTAGCAGAGAAAGATAAATTAGTTCTTGAAACTGCAAGATTAGTAAGGGAGGCTTTTCTAAAGCAAAACGCTTATGATGACATTGACGCTTTCTCATCCCCACAAAAGCAAGCTAGAATAATGAGATTAATTAGTATATTTAATACGCGTGCTTCAAGATTAGTTGAAAAAGGTTTACCAGTTAAAAAGATAATGGATAGATTAGGTGATATAATACCAGAGATAATTAGGTCAAAAGCTACAATTAAAAATGATGAATTACAAAAGTACGATGAGCTAGAGAGAAAGTTAAATTCTGCTTTTGATAGTTTAGAAAAAGAGGTTAGTTCACAATGATGAGTGTAAGGGAATTTTCAAACATATCAATGATTAAGGGGCCTTTAGTTGTTGTTCAAGGAGTAACTGATGCTGCTTATAACGAGTTAGTAGAAATAGAGATGCCTAATGGAGAAAAAAGACGAGGCCTTGTTGTAGATTCTCAATTAGGTTTAGCTATTGTACAAGTCTTTGAAGGTACAACTGGGATTTCTCCTACTGGAACTAAAATAAGGATGTTAGGAAGAGGATTAGAGGTTAAAATCTCAGAGGAAATGTTAGGGCGTATATTTAATCCTTTAGGCGATCCTTTAGATAATGGTCCTCCAGTTATTAAAGGGGAGAAAAGAGATATAAACGGATCTCCCTTAAATCCAGCAGCTAGGGATTATCCTGAAGAGTTCATCCAAACTGGAATTTCGGCAATAGATGGTCTAAATTCGTTATTAAGAGGCCAAAAATTACCTATATTTAGCGGAAGCGGTTTACCGGCTAATATGCTAGCTGCACAAATAGCAAAACAAGCTACTGTTAGAGGTGAAGAAAGCAACTTTGCAGTAGTATTTGCTGCAATAGGTGCTAGATATGACGATGCATTATTTTTCCGTAAGTTCTTCGAGGAAACTGGTGCAATTAATAGAGTAGCCATGGTTGTAAGTTTAGCGAACGAACCGCCAGTAATGAAAATATTAACGCCCAGAACTGCTTTGACGCTAGCTGAATACTTAGCGTTCGAACAAGATATGCATGTACTGGCAATACTTATAGATATGACTAATTATTGTGAAGCTTTAAGAGAAATTAGCGCATCTAAAGAAGAGGTCCCAGGAAGAGGTGGATATCCAGGTTACATGTACACTGACTTAGCGACTATATATGAGAGAGCTGGAAAAGTAATAGGAAAGAAAGGTTCAATAACACAAATGCCTATATTAACCATGCCTAGCGATGATATAACACATCCTATACCTGATTTAACTGGTTATATAACTGAGGGACAAATAGTGCTTGATAGGGCGTTGTATAACAAAGGAATATATCCCCCAATTAATGTGTTAATGAGCTTATCAAGATTAGCGAAGGATGGTATAGGAGAGGGGAAAACTAGAGATGATCATAAAGATTTATCTAATCAATTATTCGCATCTTATGCTAGAGCTGTTGATGTTAGAGGATTAGCTGCAATTATAGGTGAAGACTCTTTGTCAGAGGTTGACAAGAAATATCTAATATTTGGTGAGTTATTCGAAAGGAAATTTGTAAGTCAAGGGTTTAACGAGAATAGAGATATTGAAACTACATTAGATATAGGATGGGAAATCTTATCTGTATTACCAGAAAGCGAATTAACTAATATAAAAACTGAATATATCAAGAAATATCATCCGAACTATAGGGGTAAGAAATGAGTCAAAAAGTTTTACCTACAAAGATTAATCTAATACAACTTAGAGGTCAGTTAAGGATAATTAATGTAATAAAAAGGTTACTGGAAAATAAAAGAGAAGTTTTATTATTATATTTGAGAACTTATGCCGCTGAATATGAAAAATTATATAATGAAGTTAATGAGGTGATGAGAAGGGTTTATGATAGTTACTTACAAGCTGTAGCCTCTGAGGGAATTTCCAATATAGAAGAGATAGCTTTTTCTCAGAAATCTAGTCTTGATGTTATCAGTTCTACTAAAATTATTTTTGGTGTTAGAATACCAGTTATAAGATTAAATAAGGAAAGTATTCCACCAAAACCCTTCAGTGATATTGAGACTTCTCCATACTTATCAGAATCTTATGAGAAAATGACTGATGCTTTAAATAAATTAATAGAACTAGTGGAATTAGAATCAACTATAAGGTCTTTAGTAGCTGAGTTAAGAAAAACTCAAAGACTTATAAACTCGATCGATAATTATGTTTTACCATTTTATAACTCATCAATTAAATATATTAGGCAAATATTAGAAGATAGGCAAAGAGAGGAATTTGCAAGACTTAAGACTATAAGGAGAATTTTACAGAGGAGGAGAGAGAGTGGAGCTAGATAAATATTTACAAATGCTTAAAAGTTCTTTAAAAGAGAAAAAAGATGAAGTAATAAAGAGTTTAAATACTGAATATGAAAGGTTACTAAAAAATAGGCTTAATGAATTAGAAGAAGTAAAAAGAAAGATTTTAAAGGAATTGTCATAATAGATGTGTGAGTTAGACATGAAGAGAACAACCCTCTTCCTAGCGGTTTTATTACCAGTTTTATTAAGTAGTATAATAGTAGCTTCTCAAACTCCAGCAGATACAGCCCAAGGATTTGAAGGTATTAATATAGGTGCAGGTCTAGCAGTAGGATTGGCTGCAATAGGTGCAGGAGTAGCAGTAGGAATGGCTGCTGCTGCAGGTGTAGGTGTATTAACTGAAAGAAGAGATATGTTCGGTACTGTTTTAATATTCGTAGCAATAGGAGAAGGAATAGCAGTATATGGTATATTGTTCGCAGTACTAATGTTATTCGGTAAATTCTAAAAGTTAAAGTTTTTTATTTCCCGTGTTTTCTCCTTTTTGTGCAACTAACTAGAGAGAAATGGTCAAAAAATTTTAGTGAGTGGTTCGATTGGGTATTAAGGGAAGGAGAATTTTACGATTACGGAAGATATCCTATAAAGGGTATGGGCGTTTGGATGCCTTATGGGTTTAAATTAAGACAAAATGTAATAAACTTAATTAGAAAATTATTAGATTTGACTGGTCATGAAGAAGTGCTATTCCCCTTGCTAATACCTGAAGATTTACTAAGGCGAGAGAGTACTCACATAAAAGGTTTTGAAGGTGAGGTTTTTTGGGTAACTAAAGGGGGAGATGAGGATTTAGATATCAGACTGGCTTTAAGACCTACCAGTGAGGTTGCTATAACATGGATGGAGAATTTATGGATAAAAAGTTATAAACAATTACCTAAAAAATACTATCAGATAGTGAGCGTATTTAGATATGAAACTAAGGCAACTAGACCTATGATAAGACTAAGGGAAATAACAACTTTTAAAGAAGCTCATACGGTTCATGAAACTTATGAAGATGCACAAAAACAAGTAGAAGAAGCTATAGAAATTTACAAAAAATTCTTTGATGAAATTGGCATTCCTTATGTAATTTCAGAAAGACCTGAATGGGATAGATTTGCTGGTGCGTTACATACATATGCCTTTGATACAATTATGCCAGATGGAAGAGTTATGCAAATAGGTACTGTCCATCATTTAGGGCAGAATTTTAGTAAAGCATTAGATTTTAAGATACAGAAACGTGACGGAAGTTTAGACTATCCACATCAAACTAGTTATGGGATATCTGATAGAGCAATTGCTTCCGTTATATCAATTCACGGCGATGATCACGGTCCAGTATTACCCCCATCAGTATCACCTTATAAAGTAGTTTTAATTCCGATACCAGCTAAAAGTGAGGATGAAAATAAACGTATATTAGAGTATTTACAAGAAATATATGAAATATTAATCAAAAATAACATAAGTAGTATTATAGATTCTGATCCAGAGAAAACACCTGGAGAAAAATATTATATTTGGGAATTAAAAGGAGTGCCAATTAGAATTGAGATAGGACCTAGAGAAGTCTCATCTAATACGGTATTTATAAAGAGAAGAGATAATTTAGAATCCTATAAAGTAAAAAAAGAGGAATTAATTATAAGGATAAATGAGATATTAAATGATATTCAGGAAAATTTAAGGAAAAGAGCATGGGAATTTATGAATTCAAAGATAAAATATAGTAATGATATTAATGAAGCCAAAAAAATTATAGAAAAAGAATTGGGAATAGTAGAAGTACCTTGGTGCGGAAAAAACGAATGCGGATTGAAGATTGAGGAATTAACTGATACTAGAGTATTAGGATACCCAATAGAAGAAAGAAGAGTTAATGATAAATGCGTAATTTGTAAAATGAATGCAAAAACAGTATTAAGGATTGCAAAAACTTATTAGACATTAAATAGTGTGAATTAAATAGGGTGCAAATTTGCCTAAGAAAAGAGAGAATAGAGGAAGAAGGAAAGGAGATAAGGGCCATGTAGGGTATGTTTCTTGTGATCAATGTGGAGCAAGGGTGCCAGAGGATAAAGCTATATGCGTAACTAAAATGTACAGTCCAGTTGATCCTTCGCTCGCTTCAGAGTTAGAGAAGAAAGGAGCAATTATAGCCAGATATCCAGTTACCAAGTGCTATTGTATAAATTGTGCAATATTCCTAGGTATTATAAAGATAAGAGCAGAAAATGAGAGAAAGCAAAAAGCACGTTTAACATAAGTTTTTAAATAGTAGAAAGAAAGCTGAAATGTATGAGACTTTACGAGATATCTTTTGCTGAAATTGAAGATTTTTTCTATAAACTGGCTGAAGTTAAAGATATTATAAAGGATAGTGGATTATTGGAATATCTTCCAGAATTTAAGAAGGAAATTACTGAGATTTCTACTGGAACTACTAGAGTTAAGCACGCATTTCCTATATTTCAGAAAGGAGGAGTAGTGATGGATGTTACTAACGTTCAACAAGCTCAGATAGCAGAAGAAGCAGGGGCTGTAGCTGTAATGGTATTAGATAAATTACCTTATGATGTTAGAAAATCTGGAGGAGTAGCTAGAATGGCAGATCCTAAAGTAATTGAAGAGGTAATGAATTCAATTACCATACCAGTCATGGCGAAGGTAAGAATAGGACATTACTATGAGGCTAAAGTGCTAGAAGCGTTAGGCGTAGATATGATAGATGAGAGCGAGGTGTTAACACCCGCTGATGAGGAACATCACATCAATAAATGGGAATTCAAGGTACCATTTGTTAATGGGGCGAGAAATTTAGGTGAGGCTTTAAGAAGAATCTCTGAAGGAGCGTCAATGATAAGAACTAAGGGTGAAGCTGGAACAGGCAATGTAAGTGAGGCTGTAAAGCATATTAAACTAATAAATAGCGAAATAAGGGGTCTAGTAAGCATGGTAGAAGAGGATAGGATTAAGAAGGCTAGAGAATACCAAGTTCCTTATCAATTAGTCGAACTTACTGCGAAACTTAAAAGATTACCAGTTGTTAATTTTGCTGCAGGTGGAATAGCTACTCCAGCTGATGCTGCATTAATGATGTGGTTAGGTGCTGATGGAATATTTGTAGGTTCTGGTATATTCAAAAGTCAAGATCCAGAGGAAAGGGCAAAAGCAATAGTTTTAGCTACTGCTTGCTGGGAAGATCCAGAAATTGTTTTAGAAGCTCAAAAAATGATAAGCGAGCAAAAGAGTATGATGGGTATTGATATAAAATCGTTGAAACCAGAAGAACTTCTTCAAGTGAGGGGATTATGAAAATAGGTATTATTGCTTATCAAGGAAGTTTTGAAGAGCATATGTTACAGGCTAAAAGAGCATTAAACAATTTAAATATTGATGGAGAAGTAATTCCCATAAAGATCTACAAAGATTTAAATAATGTAGATGGTATTATAATACCTGGTGGAGAAAGTACAACTATTGGTTTAATTGCAAAAAGATTAGGTATATTAGATGAGATTAAAGAGAAAATAAGCTCTGGATTACCGGTGTTAGGTACTTGTGCTGGTGCAATAATGCTTGCAAAAGAAGTTAGCGATGCTAAAGTAGGTAAGACTTCTCAACCTCTAATTGGTTTAATGAACATATCAGTTGTCAGAAATTATTATGGTAGACAGAGAGAGAGCTTTGAAGCTATTATAGATCTCTCAAAGATAGGTAAAGAAAAGGCAAGATTTGTATTTATAAGAGCCCCCGCTATAGTTAAATTAGGCTCTAATGTAAAAGGTTTAGCACAGTTAAATGGTGTGACTGTAATGGCTCAACAAGATAATATGCTAGCTACAACCTTTCATCCAGAACTTTCCAATAGTACGGCAATTCACGAGTATTTTTTAGGTATAATTAAAGGGTAGTTTTTTATTATTTACATTTATAGAGTAAGATGGAAAAGTGGGGATTCGAATTTTGAATGACTTAATGTTAGATAAGAGTGCGCTATTATATGGATTTTCTAGATATTTAGAAAGAGGTCTAGTTAATGGTAATGTACTAATTCATAAAACACTCGTAGCAGAACTAGAAAGGGAAAGTAACGAGGGTTTAGTCAGTGCTGAGATCGCTCTTGATGAAGTTAGAAGAATAAAGGAAGTAACGGAGAGAATTCTAGTAGGATTTGAAATTGTAGGTGAGAATTCAAAGAGAGATGAGACTAATGAAATTATACGTGAGTACTGTATTGAGAAGGGATGTGTAATTGTAACCGCTGATGAAATACAAAGGAAAATATGCGAAATTATGGGTTTACAGTATTATTTTCTACAACCTTTAGATCAGCAATTATCGTTTGAATCTTTGTTTGATAACGAAACTATGAGCGTTCATATTAAAGAAGACACTGTACCTAGGGCTAAAAAAGGTAAACCAGGTAATTGGAAATTCGTAAATCTTTCTGATAAACCACTGTTATCTAAAGATGTAAAACAAATAGCAAATGAGATAATTAATTCTGTTAGATTCATAAAAGGGTCTTTTATAGAAATAGAGAGAAAAGGATCTCTTATTATACAGTTAGGAAATTATAGGGTAGTAATAACTAGGCCACCATTAAGTGATGGATGGGAAATTACTATTACTAAACCGGTAGTTAGGAAAAGGTTAGAGGAATATAACCTAGATGATAGGTTGTTAAAGAGATTGCAGGAAAGAGCTGAGAGTATAATTATAGCTGGGGCCCCAGGCATGGGTAAAACAACCTTTGCTCAAGCATTAGCAGAGTACTATATGAGGTTAGGTAAAATAGTAAAAACAATAGAGTCGCCAAGGGATATGCATTTACCTCCAGACATAACGCAGTATTCTAAGAATTATGCTGAAATAGGAGAGCTTCATGATATATTATTACTTAGCAGGCCAGATTACACAGTTTATGATGAAATGAGAAATGATGAGGATTTCAAATTATATGTCGATTTAAGATTAGCGGGAGTTGGTATGATAGGCGTAGTTCACGCTACTTCGCCCATAGATGCTATACATAGGTTTGTAAATAGGGTAGATATAGGCACTATCCCTAATATTTTAGATACTATAATATTTATCCATTCAGGTAATGTTAGTAAAGTATATACACTAGAGATGACCGTAAAAGTTCCTGCAGGACTAAAGGAAGCCGACTTAGCTAGACCAGTAGTAGAAATAAAAGACTTAGCTACTGGAAATACAGAGTACGAAATCTATGTATTCGGAGAACAAACAATGATAGTCCCGGTTAGTAAGGGAATATCAACGTCAAATATGGAATTTAAAATATCTAAAATAGTAAATAATGTAATCCCTAGTGCAACAGTCAAATATGAAGACGGAGAATATGTTATAATTATACCTAAAGACGAAATAGGTAAGTATAATAGAAAACTTGTTCAAAGATTAAAAAGATTAGAGAAGAAGAATAATATAAGAATAAAGATAAGATTAGCAGATTAAAACAATTATAGAAAATTATCTAGTGTTTTACTTATTTTAGATTCTACTATTCTAACTAAACCTTCTATATCAAGTCCCTCATCTATAGAACCTAAATCTACAACATAATTTCCAGATTCAGTTTTCCTTAATTTATTAAATGGGACAAATTTCAGTACTCTGGGCTTCTTTATACCAACAAATAAAATTCCCCCGCTCTTTTTAGCGAAATCCATTATTCCCTCAGCTTGTTCCTTTCTGATGTAAATTTTATTTCCTTCTCTTATACTTTTCATCTCAATGAGAATAATTACCCCATTTTTTAAAGCCACAATATCTGGTACTGGATCTTTTCTCTTACTACCACTAGCTGGAGCCCTTAATACAGCAAATCCTTTCTCCCTTAATTTACTTACAACCTCTCTCTCAACTGAAGAACCTTTTCTTTTTCTATCATTCACAAATAAGATAGAAGAAAATCAGCTTTTAGGTTTTCCTTTTTGAATCAAATCCCTTAACTGCGCTCCTATCTTCTCCTCTAAGCTATTCTGAATTTGGTTAAGTCCATTAATTACTGTAGGCATTCCTTTGCCATATTCTTCTATCCATTCTTCAGCGAACTTTCCGCTTTTTATCTTTTGTAAGGCCTCTTTCATTCTATTTCTAACATCTTGATTAATTATAAATTTACCAACTGTTAGCCCTCCATATTTAGCAGTATCAGATACTGCCTTTAACATACCAGTAATTCCTTTTTCATATACGAGATCAACTAGCATTTTCAGCTCATTAATAGTCTCAAAATATGCAACCTCTGGTTGATATCCTTCCTCAACTAATGTTTCGAACGCAGCTTTCATTAACTCCATTATCCCGCCTACTAAAATTACTTGCTCTCCAAATAGATCAGTTTCAGTTTCTTCCTTAAATGTGGTATGAATTACCCCTGCTCTAGTAGCTCCTATACCCTTAGCTATAGCTAAGGCTTTTTGTAGAGCCTTTCCGCTTACATCTTGATGAATTGCTACTAATGCTGGTACCCCTCCACCAGCTTTATAATATTCTCTAACTGTAGGTCCAGGGCCTTTAGGGGCTATCATGTACACGTCAGAATCGTTAGGTGGTTGAATTAATCCATAATGTATATTAAAGCCATGAGCAAATACTAAATCAGCTCCTTTCTTCATGTAAGGCTTTACGCTTTCTAACCAAAGAGTTCTCTGTACCATATCTGGAACTAAGAATATTATTATATCTGCATCTCTTACTGCGTCCTTAGTATGCATAGGAGTAAATCCTTCACTTTTAGCTAATTCCCAAGATTTTCCCTCTCTTTCTAAGCCTAATATCACGTTTAATCCAGAATCCTTTAGATTCTGAGCCCATGCCCTTCCCTGGCTTCCGTAGCCTAAAACTGCAATTTTTTTATCTTTAATTACGTCTAGGTTAGCGTCTTTATCAGTGTATATTTTTGACATATGTTTCACCCCAACTATACCCTTTTACTTTATTGAAAACTGGTACATAAATTATCATGTCGTCTTCAGTAGCCCTTTCCCTTTCGTCAGTTATTATATTTCCATCCCTAATTATAATTTTTTTCATCTGGGTCACTTCTAATACCTCTACTTTTTCTACGTCAACTGTCTTGCTTAAAACTAAAACTGCTGTGGTAAAATTAGTGTGATCCTTCACACCGATATAAAATTCGTATAGATTTTCGTCATTAACTTTCCACCCATATATCCAATTGATATCCATGAATAACTTTCTGAAATTTGATGCTATTCTTTCTATTAATCCTGGATCTCTATAATATGCTAATACTCTAACTACTTTTTCTTGGGTCACGTAATATCACCTGCCTTAATCTTCCACCTGGAGGTAAAGTAGGTAAGGCTAATTCTTCTTTATCCACGGGCACTCTAATTATTGCGGGCACATTTTCTTTTATTGCAGTCTTTAATGATTTTTCTATTTCCTCATAACTTGTTGCATTAAAACCTAAAGCTCCAAAAGCTTCAGCTAATTTAACGAAGTCAGGCGAAGGGCCGTAATCTACTCCTACTATCCTTCTTCCGAAGAACAGATCTTGAACTTGCCTAACTAGGCCTAAAGTTCTATTATCAAATATTACTGCAATTACTGGAATGTTTTCGTCCACTGCTGTTGCTAAATTAGTTCCAGTCATTAAAAACGATCCGTCACCATCTAAATCTACTACAATCTTATCTGGTCTAGCAAGCTTAGCCCCCATTGCAGCAGGAAGTCCAAATCCCATTGTTCCCATTCCAGATGACGTTAGAAACGTTCTAGGTTCTAAAACTTCCCAAAATACTTCAGCCCACATTTGATGCTGTCCTACTCCAGTAGTAACTATGGCGTCTCTAGGTAAGGTTTGCCTAATAGTTTTTAATATTTTCCACGGTTTTAGTTTACCATTCTCGTCATGATAATAAAATTGTGAGTAGTACTCTTTATATTCCTTAACTCTTTTTAGCCAAGCAGATTTATCTCTTTTTTCACCTAACTTAATTATAGCATTTATCAACTCTCTCAGTATGATTTTTGCGTTCCCATAAAGCCCAACATCTACCTTTATTGCTTTTTCGCCATCAGTAGGATCAATATTTATCATTATAAATTTCTTTCTAGTTTCAATCATTTCATCATAGGAAGTGAAAGTTCTATCACTAAATCTAGCTCCTACTACTAACATAACATCTGACTCTAAAGCAGCCATTGATGCTTCAGCCCTTCCATAGTAACCCATAGGTCCAAAATATAGGGGGTGATCATGTGGAATAGCGCTTTTTCCAGGGAATGTAGAAACTATAGGTATATGTAATAGTTCAGCCAATTCTAAAACTTCTGGTGTAGCATTAGACCATACAACACCTGTACCTACTAGGATTATTGGTCTATCTGCATTTATCAGTAGTTCTGCAGCTTTCTTTAGCGCTAACGGGTCTATTATAGTTTTAAACTCCCTATATCCTTTTACTATTGGTCTATCAGGCCATTTTACTTCGTCTAATTTCTCATAAAATATATCCCTAGGAATGTCTATTACTACTGGTCCTGGTCTTCCAGTAGTTGCTATATAGAAAGCGTTTTTAACCCATTGTGGTATTTCATCGATTCTTTTTATACCTATAACATACTTACTCACGTTCTCAAAAACTCCCATAGCATCCGCTTCTTGAAAAGCCATTTTTCCCATTACTGCTCTAGGTACATTACCAGTTATTGCTATTACCGGTGAACTATCCCAATATGCAGTTATTAGTCCAGTTGTTAAGTTAGTAGCACCTGGGCCAGACGTTGCTGTACAAACGCCTGGGAATCCAGATGCTCTAGCATATCCGTCTGCTGCATGAGCAGCAGCTTGTTCATGCCTCATTAATACGTGCCTTAATTCACCGCTTTGAAGGTCTTCTACAAAAGCGTCATAGATTTGCATATTTGATAAACCTGGTATTCCAAATATCACCTTAACACCTTCTCTCTTTAATGCATCTACTAAAATTCTAGCACCAGTTGGCAATTTCATTCACCTCATTTGATATTAAGCAATAGTATAATATAATGGAATATACAAACTTTAGTATTTGACTTATAAATATTTTTCTTATATTTATAAAATTTATTAAACTTGGAGGGAGAAATCACCCACCATCTCTTTCACGGCTATCTCTTTCAGTTTAAGTGTTTTTAAACTTTTTTATATTTTTGTTTAGTTAACATAAAGTTTCTAATAAAAACTATTCATTAGTAGCGTCATTCAATATATTAAATATATCCCTATATCGTGTTATATCTTTCCACATTTCTAAACATTTTACATTACCTAAATATAGCCACACATTTCCGAAATGCCCTCTTCTATCGTCAAGGAATAGTATTTCATTAGGTTTTACATGAATGTTTCTTTTGTGTATCTCTATTATTATATCACTTAACATCAAAAATTTATATGGATACGTTCTTGCTACTATTATATCAAAATATTGTATGAGATCAAGCATATTTAATATCTTGATGATTTTTTCTTCCGTATTCCATGTAGCTAAACCCAATATTAAGCCTTTGTTTTTTAATTCTTTAAGTACTTCCCTTACTTCTGGATATAAATGTAATACTCTTCCCTTAGAATCTTCTATAGTGTTAGCATCTACTAACTTTAAAGGTTCCTCAAATTCCGATACATTATGATGATCCCATAATGTCTTATCAGCGTCAAACACTACTACTTTTATCATCTCTATTTAGACTTGGAGGAAGGGTATAATAAGTAATTTTGCCCTCATGGAAATCCCTAATTATTGCTTTAGCGGCCATCTCAACATTGGGTTCTTTATCTGTTTTATTTATCCATCCCCTTTTTGTAGCTATTTTTACTAATAGATCGTAAGGGTCTGAGAATTCAGTCTTATAAATTTGCTTTAAAATGGCTGCTGAGGTGAATTTTAATATCCTTTCTATGAGGAGAAGTGCAGGTTTAACTGGATCTTCTAATCTATCTACATTATAACCTCTAATTATCTTCTCTAACTCGTCTCCATCTGGTGGTATAATACCTGGTGTATCCCAAGCATATATTTTATTATCTATTTTAAATAACTGGATAGTTTTCGTATAACCGTATTCTAAAGGATGTGCAGATGTGAAGGCAGAATGTCTACCTTTAAGTGCATTTATTATGGATGATTTTCCGGTTTTAGGATAACCTACAAATAATACTATTCCCTTCTGTCCTTTTAGTAGCGCTTTCATTGTATTCCTTAGGACTTTAGTTCCTAAATGATGCGTAGAAGATATGTAAATAGTCTTTATATCTTCATTGCTTTCGAAATATTGTTTCCAGGCCTTAAGGACCCATAAAGGTACTAAATCTCCCTTATTTAGAATTAATAATACCTTTTTATTGTTTTTTATTGCAAAATTCTCAATTTTCTTTGACCTAGTTAGAGACGGTTCTCTTGCATCTAACACCTCCGCTACTATATCTGATCTTTTGATTAACTGAAGGACTTTTCCTAGCATTCATTTTATTTTCTAGCAATTACTCTTTTTATGTATGCCTAAAGGAGAGTTAGTGTTACTTGATGAAGGGGACTTTGATGGTTCTGTGGACTATCAATCCTTTACTAAAACCGTTAAACTAAACTCTATTCATAAAGAAACAAGTTTCCCAATAGATATACCATATAAACCTTATAAGTTATATGTAATAATTCAAGTGAAACATGAAAAATCTTACATACCTAGATGGAGACTATGGTTAGATAATTTCTCGCTTACTAAAGAGTTTAAGCCTAATTTTGAAGTAGAAACAAATGATAATCAAATATTGTCTACTATAATTTATGATATAACTCCAATAATTAAGGAGGGTAGGCATGATATAATAATCTCTCACCCTTCTATTCATACCCTTAGTGTACTTAACGTGAGTACTATTTCTTTCTATAAAATAGAAGGTTTTAACACTAAATATAAATTAAGTATAGGCTCACTAATATTAAATCCTAATGAAAAAGTAGTATTTCCTTTATTAGACAAATCATATTTTATAGTAAAAAATGAAAGTAAATTCGGTAATTTGAAATTTACTGATAATAATGGAAATATAATTTACAACTCATCTCCTAGTAATGACAGCGATGAGGTAGAGGTTGAGGGTAAGCGAGAATTAGTAGCCTCCTTAGAATCTACAAATGAGAAGGATTATGGAGTTATTCTAGCCTCTTACAGTTTAACAGAAAAAGTACCTAAAATAAACATAGATGTGGATAGTAAAATTGATGGAGGTTATATTCATCTTATACTCAGAAATAATAGTGAAATTAATTTAGATAAACTAATAGTAAATATAATGATAAATGGAATACAAGCACATTTTAAGTCATTCAATAATATTAACTCTAATAGTAGTTTTGATCTCAAATTACCATTACAATCTTGGCAAAATAAGAAAACAAATATTGTAAATATAAGAATAGTAGGTGTAAAAGGAGGATATAGACATATAGTAGATAAGCAAGTTAATCTTTAAACATTACGGTAAACTTCCTAATAAAAATGCAATTATCCCAGATATCGCTGATATTTTTAAATATGTTCTAGCCTTAGCTGCTCCCTCTATTGTCTCCTTTTGGATTACTGAAAGAATTGTGAATGGTAAAAAAACTCCTATGAGAAGAATTATATAAATGATATTAAATCCCATAAAAAAGGGGAGTGGGGAGATTAATATTAAAATCACTAGAAGGAGTTTAGCTATTTTCCACGATTTCTGCACACCTAAAGTTGTGGCCAATGTTCTAACATTATTAACTTTATCTCCTTCATAGTCTTCTATACCCTTAACTATTTCCCTAGCTAATGTTAGAAAGAAGGAATAAAACGTGGGTATTACTATTCTCTCAAACCAATTTCCAGAAAAGAACGCAAGTCCTCCGTAAAATATTGACAAAGCTGTTGCAGTAGCAACGAGTAAATTACCGTAAAACCCGCTTCTTTTTAACTTTTTAGCATAATAAAATAAGACTATTGTAACTAGTAACGCTAAGATGAAATCATAAATTCCTAAGAAAAGAGATAGAAATAAACCTAAGATGAACATAATTAAGGCTAGTATTCTCGCTGACTTAATTGAAACCTCACCAGAAGGAATTGGTCTATAAGGTTTATTTATTTTGTCTATGTTAACGTCATAAACGTCATTTATAACGTAACCCCCTGCAGCAATAAAACCTACTACTAGCGCTGAGAGGACAATCTGTTTTGGCTCAAATTTCCATTCAGATGAAACTAAAAAACCCATTACTGAGCCTAATGCAGCACCTATAACGTTATGAATTCTCACTAACTGTATGTATGATTTTAAACTCACGATAACGTTAAATGAGTATTAACTTAATATATCTTATGTCTGTTAGTCAAAAGGAAATTGAAATTGCTATTGATTATTTTAAAACTTACATATCAGTAGGTGAGATAATAGCTATAATAGATTTAAAAGCTAGAGGAGTTTCAAATCCTCAGGCTGTTATAAGCAAATTACTGGAAATGGGAATAATAGAGAGAGGAGAAGGTTGCTATAACTTAGTGAGGAATCCTTCTAATAAGAAATGAGTGCATGTCAAATTCTTCTGATACTCTTATTGTCTTTCCATTGTATATTTTAAATATTAATGGAAGAAATCTCCACGTGTGCTCTAAAACGTTAGTAATATAGTATTGCCTCCTTATCTCTTTAGCTAATTTGTTGTAAGTATCATAATACTCATTAAAATCGTTATTATATATGCCTTTTACTAAGGGTGATAGTAATGAGGCTATACTAAATATACCCCCACCTGTAAATGACTTAACAAGTCCAGTTGAGTCCCCTAGCTTTAGCATTTTAGGTTTTAAATCGGGTAAGACTCTAGGGATAGCCCCTCCATGCATATCTAACACTCTTTTTTCAATATTAGGTAAGAAAGGTCGTGGATCATTATATGATATTGAACCTATGAGGGTACCGTAAGGTAAAGGTACTATCCAACTAAACCCTCCGACATTCCTTCTATCTAGATAGACTGTTATCTTCTCTTCATTAATTGGTTCTACTAAGTATTCTATAGCCTTTAACCATTTAGCCTTTCCTTTCCATCCACTACAGTCAACTACTATTCCACTAAATTTCTCGTTTCCTGTAATTATTAAATTTTCTTTAACTACAGCATTTACAGGTCTTTTAGTCTTAACCTCATTATCTAGCCATAATTCTAATTTTTCTCTATTTAATCTTAAAATATTAGTGTTTACATATACCGAATATTTATTATCATATTTTATTTCTATTAAGTTAAAGAATCTATCTACAAATTCCTTACTTACTCCTAATTTTAAAAAAGTTTCATAACTTATTATTCCAGTGCACTTCTTTCCTGCATTACGCCTTCTATCGAATACAATAGGATTTAGGTCCCTTAACTTATAAGCCAACAATAGCCCAGCTATTCCACCACCTACTATTAAAACTCTGATGACCTATCAGCCTCATTAATTGTATACCTTTTCGCACCTAATTTGTTAACTATATACATAAATGCCTTATATGGATCAGTATGGGCTCCACAAGAGTAAACATCTACTGTAGCAAATCTATATTCTGGCCAAGTATGAATTGTAATATGACTTTCCAATACTATGGCAACAATACTCACGCCATCACCAATTTTCCATGATTTTATATCTAAAAGATTCATATTTCCTGCCTCAGCTGCTTCCTTTATTATCTGTTCCAATTTTCTTGAATCTTTTAGAATTTCCTCCTCACATTCATATAAACTTCCATATACTTGTTTTCCTACAACTTTTGGAAAAGATAACTTTACCCCCATCATCAACCCCCCACTTAAACCCCTCTATCTAATCATTTATAAATTTAATTCCTCAATAGTAGGGTTAAAAGTAAGTTTTTAATGCTAATTGATAAATACTACTGTATCTGATGAGAAGTGGCAATCAGAAGATTAGTTTTAGATGTTTTAAAGCCTATTCGAGGAACATCAATAGTAGATTTAGCTGAAAAAATATCTGTTTTGAAAGGAGTTGATGGAGTAAATATAAGCGTAACTGATATGGATGTGGAAACTATGGGATTAATGATAGTCATAGAGGGATCTGATCTAAATTTTGAGGAGATAAAAAAGACGTTGGAGGAAGAGGGTTGTGCTATACATAGCATAGATGAAGTAGTCAGCGGGAGTAAGATAGTTGAGGGGAAAAAATGATATGTGACGTATGTAAGGTTAGGGAAGCTGTAGTATACCAACAACATACTGGTAGAAAATTATGTAAAGAGTGTTTTATTGAAGATATAGGAAAAAGAATAGAAACAGAAGCTAGAAAACAAAACTTGGATAAAGCTAATAAAATACTTCTTGCAGTATCAGGTGGAAAAGATAGTTTGGTTTTAGCTGACGCTTTATCGTCCTTTATAAACCCATCGAAGTTAATAGCCTTTAATATTAATGAAGGAATAAGAGGATATAATAGAGATGATCAGATAAGAAAATTATATGAATATCTTAAAGATTTAGGAATTGAACTTATAGCGACTAGTTTTAAGCACGAAGTGGGATTTACATTAGACGAAATGGTAAAAGCTGCAACAGAAAAGGGTCTTAAAGTTTCAGCATGCACCTTTTGCGGGGGCTTTAGAAGAAAGCTAATAAATGAAGCAGGGATAAAAAATCGCGTAGACTATGTAGCTACTGGTCATAATTTAGATGATGAAGTTCAAACAATAATCATTAATTTAATAAGAGGAGATTTACTGAGACTTATTAGATTTGGAGATAAACCTTTACGGATTAGTAGCGGCTTTGTAACAAGGGTAAAACCGTTAAGGAAGATATATGAATGGGAGACAACTATGTATGCGTACCTTAAGGGTTTTGAATTTCAAGAGAACGAATGTCCTTATATTTCACAGAGACCAACCCTAAGAGCTAAGGTTAGAGAGTTATTATATGACTTAGAACAAAAATCTCCTGGAACCTTATTGAGAATAATTGAACAGTTCGATTCAATTTCAGAAAAGTTACGTGCGAATTATACTCTAAGTAAAGAACTTCCTAGGTGCATAATATGCGGAGAACCGACAACTTATGAGAGAAAAATATGTAAAAATTGTGAATTGTTAATTAGATCTGGACTTTTGCCTCAAGAATATCAAAAATATTTGCCTATATCATAAATTCTTTCGCTAATTCCGTTTCTCTTATTTGCAGCTATTGCCATAGCGAATAATAATGATGATAATCTATTAAGATAAACTATTATCCACTTATTAAAATTCAATTCTCTAGAATACTTTACAGCGTTTCTTTCAACCCTTCTGGCAACGCTTCTCAATATATGTAAATATGAAGCCTCTTCAGATCCGCCAGGTATTACGAAGAGTTTTACCGGACCCGTTTCCTTCCTATACTCTATTGTTCTATTCTCTAACCATTTTATATTTTCCTCAGTTATCTTTCCGCTATTTTGTATTGCTTCTTCACCTAACATAAATAATTCGTTCTGTATTCTCATTAAATCGTTTTTCATATCCTCCCATTTTATCTTAGTTAAGGCTAGGCCTATGAAGGAATTTAACTCGTCAATGTCCCCTAATAGGTTAACCAAGGGTGAATCTTTTCCTACTCTTTTATTTATCAAATTTGTATTTCCATCATCTCCAGTTCTAGTAAACATTGATTAATATTTAAAAAAGTCTTAGTTATATCATTTTTGGTGAAGTAAAATAAGCACACAATATAAGGATTTCATTGATTTCTTAAATAACATTGCTGAAAAGTGGCAGAAGAAATGGGAGGAAGCCAAGGTTTATGAGGCTAATCCAGATCCCAAAAAGCCTAAGTTTTTCACAACAGTAGCGTTTCCCTATCCCAATAGTCCTTGGCATATAGGCCATGGAAGAACATACGTTACTGGGGACGTTTTAGCACGTTTTAAGAGAATGAGAGGTTACAATGTACTATTCCCTATGGGATTTCATTATACTGGCACACCGATTATGGCAATGGCTGATGCTATTGCAAAGGGAGATAAGGAATTAATAGACACTTTTAAAGAGATCTATGAGATCCCAGCTGATGTAATACCTAGGATGTCAGATCCATTATATATGGCAAATTATTTTAAAGAAGATATAAAGAGATCTATGAAAGAAATAGGATTAGGAATAGATTGGAGGAGAGAATTCACTACAATAGATCCTGAATTTTCTTCATTCGTAACATGGCAGTTCCATAAATTACAGAGTAAGGGATATATAGTAAAAGATACTCATCCAGTAGGCTGGTGCCCAATACATCATATTCCAGTAGGCATGCATGACACTAAGGGTGATGTAGAGCCAGAAATAGGAGAGTTTGTATTAATATACTTTAAATCAGATAAGGGAATTTTTCCAGCTGCTACATTAAGACCTGAAACAGTATTTGGAGCTACTGGATTATGGATAAACCCGAATGAAAATTATGTTATGGCAAATGTATTAGGCAACAGAATGATATTAAGTGAAAGAGCAGCGTTTAAACTATCCTTTCAGATAGATAACATAGAAATTATAGAGAAAATAAAAGGTTCCAAACTAGTGGGAACTAAAGCTGAAAATCCGATAACTGGTAAATTCATCGAGGTAAATGGAGCTGAATTCGTAGACGTTAACTTTGGTACTGGAGTTGTGATGAGTGTACCAGCTCATGCGCCTTTTGATTATTATTACGCTAAAAAGATGGGTAAAAATGTAGAAGTGATCCCAGTAATTAATGTTGAGGGATTAGGAAATACGTTAGCTAAAGATGTAGTAGAGAAGAATAATCCTAAAAATAATGAAGATCTAGAGAAATTGACTGAATATGTCTATAGAACAGAATATAATAAGGGAGTTATGAGAAGCGATTTAGAAGTTCTAGTTAAAGAAGAATTTAAGGAAGATTTAAGGAAACTCAGTGGGTTACAAGTTCCTAAGGCTAGGGAAATGATTACTAACTTTATATTAAATAATGGTCTAGGAAGGAAGATATTTGAAATAATGAATAGACCAGTTTATTGTAGATGCGGCACAGAAATCGTAGTAAAAATACTTAAGGATCAATGGTTCTTAGATTATTCAAGGACTGATTGGAAAGAACTTGCAAGAAAATTATTATCTAGATTAGTAATAATACCTTCTGAAATAAGAAAAGATTTTGAGTTCACTATAGGTTGGTTAGAAAAAAGAGCATGCGCAAGAACTAGAGGGTTAGGTACCCCATTACCTTGGGATAAGAAGTGGATTATAGAAAGTTTAAGTGATTCAACAATTTATATGGCATATTATACGATTTCACATAAAATTAGACAATATAAGTTAACCTTTTCACAATTAACATTAGAATTTTGGGACTATGTATTGTTAGGGCTTGGAAATCCTGAAGAGATAAGTAAGAAGACTGGAATTCCAATTACTATTCTAAAGGAATTAAGGGATGAATTCCTATATTGGTATCCATTAGATATGAGACATAGCGGAAGGGATCTAGTTCCAAATCATTTAACTTTCTTTATCTTTAATCATGCTGCAATATTTCCAGAGAATTTATGGCCTAAAGGAATCGCTGTTAATGGTTTAGTTCTGTATGAGGGAAAGAAAATGAGTAAATCATTAAGGAATATTATTCCATTGAGAAAAGGTTTGAGAATGTATGGAGTAGATATTATGAGAATAGCGTTGTCATCAACTGCTGATATGGGATCTGATGTAAATTTCTCAGAGTCCTTAGTTAGGACAATTGGTGAGAATATAAGAAAAATCTACGAATTATTCAAAAACTTGGATAATTACAAGGATACTACATATACTTTTCCAGAGAAGTGGTTAATATCTAGAACTTACGAGATATTAGACAAGGTTACAAAAAGTATGGAATCTTTGGAGCTAAGAAATGCCGTTAATGAGGCATTGTTTATATTTTCATCTGATTTGGATGAGTATTTTAACATGGTTGCTGCTGAAAACAGAGATGCTAACGGTAATGTTCTTAAGGAAGTACTAACAATTTGGTTAAAAATGATTACACCATTTGCACCTCATCTAGCTGAGGAAATTTGGCATGAGATATTATACCAAGATACTTTCATAGTAAACGAGTCGTGGCCAGAAGTTGAAAAATCTAAAGTTGATGAGTTGATTCTGCTTGAATACAAATATATGAAAAAAATAATAGAAGATATAAGGTCCATACTAAATATATATAAGGGAACACCTAAGGTTATAAAACTGTATAGTTTAAATGATTCTCGCTACGTAGAAATTTTACGTGACGCAATAAAGGCAAATGGACAGATGAAAGTATTTATGGATTCTCATAAGCCTAGAAATAAGGAAGAAGCTAGACTATTGCAAAGAATATTTAATGAATCATTAGAAATGGATGATGATATGAAAAAGTTAGTTATGAATTATAATATAAATGAAGTTAATATACTTAAACAATTATCATCATATATGAGAAAGAAACTAGGTATAGACATTCAAATTAACGAATTTAGTGAGGAGATAAAAAAATTATACAATAAAGAAGCATTACCTCTAAGACCAGCTATATTAATCGAGTAATTATTACTTTTTTATTCTTAATATCAATTAAACCTAAATTTTTGAGAAATACTAGTTCATCTCTTACACTATCTCTACTCATATTATGTCTTTTAGATATTATGTTTACTATATCAGTTAAGGAAGCCTCACCTCCAAACTCTTTTAAAAGATCTAGTATTTCTTCATAGATGGGTTTTAGTTGTTCCTCAATAATACGATCATTAGTTATTTTAAATAAAAATATATTTCCAGATTTATTTTCTGCCTTATAAAGATTTGATAATACCTTATCAATTTTTATTATTTCGTCAAATTTTCCGTTTATTTTAGTCGCACTAGTGACCAAATTATATTTTATAGGTAATTCAAATTCATTTTCTGGGTCAAATACTATAATGTAAGATGTTTCATCACACTTCTGCTCTACTTCTTTATTAATTATTTTCAATAATCTATCGTAATTTATAATACAAATGTGTTCGTTTTTTAGCTTTTCTATTACATTTAAAATCAGAATAACTCTTACTCTAATAAAGTATGAGTATATTAATATTCTCTCGCTCTTTATATACAGTATATAGTCTATTAAATCCACGATTAGATGCTTCATTAAAGCTTATTTATTCATTTTGCATTGCTTAACTAGGGTTTTATATTGCACCAACCAGAGTAGTTAGAAATAAAATAAAGTCTTGGTTATTAAATGCAAATGAGTATGATTTTAGTGATATCAAAAATGGTATCAGATTACATTTAAATGAATCTCCATTTGAACCTCCACAATTCATAATTGAGGCAGTTAAGAGTTATTTAAGCAAAGGAAATAGATATCAGCATCCAGAACTTATTGGCAGATATAGGGAATTAGCTGCAGAATACGCTAAAGTGGAACCAGATAATATATATCCTTCATTAGGCGCTGACGGTTCAATAAGAGCAATATTTTACAATTTTGTAGAACCTGGTGATACAGTAGTCATTAACTATCCTTCATATAGTATGTATTCTGTATATTCCTCAGTTAAAGGTACAAAAATTATAAGGATAAATTTAAAAGAGGATAACGATTGGTGGAAGACGGATTTTGACGAATTGTTAAAACAAGCTGAAAACGCGGAGTTAGTAGTAATTGATGATCCTAATAATCCCACTGGTTCCCCAATGCTATGGGCAAAAAGAGATTTAATCTCACAACTAGCTGAAAATACTAAAGGTTTTATAGTAGTTGATGAAGCTTATTATGAGTTCGCTGGATATACAGTAGCTCCGTTAATTTACGAATATCCAAATCTCCTAGTAATTAGAACATTAAGTAAAGCTTTCTCACTAGCTTCATATAGGTTAGGCTATTTAATCGCAAATGAAGAAATAGTTAAAGCTCTACTAAAATCTTCTACACCATTTGATATACCTCTGCCATCATTAATCGCAGGGATTGCTGCACTGGAAAATCCATCATATGTTAAGGATATTGTTAATGAAATTAATAAAAATAAGGAAATATTGTATAATGGGTTAAAAAAGCTTAATTTAAAGGTATATAGATCAATGACCAACTTCTTGCTAATAAAAGATAAAAGGAATTTATGGGAAATGCTAATTAAACATGATATTGCCATCAGAAAACTTTACGATAGCTTTTACAGAATAACTGTTGGAACTGAAGAACAATGCAGAATAGTAATAGAAAAATTAGGTGAGGAGCTTGAAAATAGCAATACCTAATAAGGGAAGATTACAACAACCCACCATGCAATTTTTACAATCAGTTGGAATAAAACCTTTAGCTAGTGACGATAGAGCGTTAATAATTCCAACAAGTTGGGAAGGAGTTCAATTAGTAATGGTAAGAACGGAAGACATACCAAACATAGTTGAGAGTGGAGCTGCAGAATTAGGTATAACAGGTCACGATTATGTAATTGAGAGTGGAGCGGATGTAGAAGAGCTAATAGCGTTAGACTTTGGTAAATCTAAAATAGTATTAGCAATTCCACAAAGCTGGAAGGAGAACTCTGTAGAGGAGTTGAAAGGGCGAGAATTAAGAATTGCAACCAAATATTATAATATTGCAAAAGAATATGTAACCAAAAAAGAACTAAATTCAAGGATAATAAAAATTAGCGGTGCAGCAGAAGTTATGCCATCATTAGGTGCTGCAGATGCTATTATTGACGTTATGAGTACGGGAACAACTTTGAAGCTTCATGGACTGAAACCAATTGACGTAGTCATGGACTCTTATGCTGTAGTAATAGGTAATAGAAATTGGATAAAAAGTGAAGAAGCAGATAAGATTAATTTAGTACTTACAATGATGAAAGGTGCAATAGCTGCTAAGGGTAAAAAAATGATCTTTATGAATGTCCCAGATAGTAAGTTAGATGAGGTAATATCATCACTGCCAGCGATGCTTGCACCAGCTATAACTAGGTTAAGTAGATCCGATATCTGGGAAGTAATTACAGTGGCCGATGAAGATATATTACCAGAAGTCATAGCTAAAGTAAAAGCTGCTGGAGCTAGGGATATAGTAGTTATTGATATAGAAAAGGTGGTAAAATAATGATAGAAATAATTCCAAGTATAGATATTAGTAATGGAAAAGCTGTAAAAAGAATCAGGGGGATAAGAGGTACTGGGCTAATATTAGGTGACCCAGTTAAAGTGGCTAATAAGATATATGATGAAGGTTATAGAAAAATACACATTGTAGATTTAGATGCCGCAGAAGGTGTTAAAGATAATGAGAATTATATTAAAGAAATTTGCAAAATAGGATTTAAGTGGATTCAAGTAGGTGGAGGTATAAGAAATTATGAAAAAGCTAATAGAATACTTTCATATGGCTCTTCTGCTTTAATTTTTTCTACATTACCATTTACTAATTCAAATTTATTTAAGGATATGGTAAATAAGATCGGGAAAGACAAAATTCTGATATCTATTGATTACGATAATAGGGGAAACGTTTTAATAAAAGGATGGAGGGAAAAAGCATTAAAAGTAACTGAGGCGATTAAAAAAGTGAACGAACTCGACTTGTTAGGAACTATCTTAACGTACATACCTAATGAAGGGACTAGCAGTGGAATTGATTACAATGTTAGGGAGTTCAGCAGTATGATAAAAGGAATGAAGGAATATGCTGGAGGAGTAGCATCGTATGATGACGTTAAGTATCTAGAAAGCATAGGATTTAATTACGTTATAGTCGGGATGTCATTCTATTTAAATAGGATAAGAGGGGTAAGGTTTGACTAGGTTTTCAAATAAAGTTAGAGAGACAAAGGAGACCAAGGTTGAAGTTTATATAGATATAGATAAAAAAGGAGAAGTAAAAGTATCAACACCTATACCCTTTTTTAACCACATGCTAACTACATTACTTACATACATGAACTGTAGTGCAGTAATAAATGCTATTGATAAACAATCATATGATGATCACCACATAGTAGAAGATGTTGCGATAGTACTAGGTAAGGCATTAGAAGAGGCATTAGGAGATAAGAGGGGAATAAAACGATTTTCTCACTTTATAGTACCTATGGATGACGCTTTAATTTTAACATCAATAGACATATCCAGCAGAGGAATGGCATTCATTAATCTTAATTTAAAGAGAGAGGAAATAGGAGGAATGGCTACTGAAAATGTATTTCACTTCTTTCAATCATTCGCATATAATAGTGGAATAACTGTACATATATTACAATTAAATGGCTTTAACACTCACCATATTATAGAAGCTTCTTTTAAGGCTTTAGGGATGGCGTTATATGATGCTACACGAATAATAGATAATGAAATAAGAAGCACCAAGGGGATGATATGACTACTAAAAGGATAATAGCTTGTTTAGATGTTAAAGACGGTAAGGTAGTTAAGGGCGTAAATTTCCTAAATTTAAAATTAAAGGGTGATCCAGTAGAGTTAGCAAGTAAATACGAGGAAGAGGGAGCTGATGAAATTATATTTTTAGACATAACGGCTACTATAGAGGGTAGGAGGGCGTTATATGAAGTAGTTAAAAACACTGCAAGTGTAATTTCAATTCCACTAACAGTAGGTGGAGGTATAAGAACACTTGAAGACGTATCGATGGCATTAAAGTCTGGTGCAGACAAGGTTAGCATAAATACTGCTGCTGTTGAAAATAAAATACTCGTAAAAGAGGCTGCAGAAGAGTTCGGTTCACAAGCAGTTGTAGTAGCAATAGATGCTAAAAAAATAGATAAAAACTGGATTGTATTTACTAAATCTGGAACTTATAATACTGGTAAAAATGCAATAGAATGGGCTAAAGAAGTAGAACAGTTAGGAGCTGGAGAGATTTTACTAACTAGTATCGATAGAGATGGAACTAAGCTAGGATACGATCTAGAATTGACTAAGAAGATAGTAGAAGCAGTTAATATTCCAGTGATCGCTAGCGGTGGTGCAGGTAAGATGGTACATTTTTATGAAGTATTTACTATTTCTAATGCTGATGCTGCACTTGCTGCTGGCGTATTTCATGATGGGATAATTAGAATAAAGGAGTTAAAAAAATATTTAAGGCAAAAAGGGCTTGAGGTGAGAATATAATTTTACGTAGCTTACCCAAAACTAGACCTAATGACTTTAGTAAGGCAATTCCAATTGTAAAGGAGATTATAGAAAATGTGAAAACTTATGGCGATAAAGCTCTATATGAATTTACCGAGAAATTCGATAAAATAAAAATAAGTAATATAAAGGTTAATAAAGAAGAGATAGAAATTCAAGCATCAAAACTAGATAATAAAATTAAAAAAGCAATAGATATTATATATGAACAACTAAAAACATTTCACCAAATAACAATGCCCCCAAATATAGGAGGTGGATTCCAAGGAATCTCATTCGGAATATTATGGAAAAGTATAGAAAGAGCAGGAATATATGTACCGGGAGGGAAATATACGTACCCTTCAACACTACTAATGGCAGGAGTTCCAGCTAAAGTTGCTGGCGTAAAAGAAATATACGTTGCAACTCCACCTTCTTCTGAAAGCGGTTTAAATCCAGCCTTAGCTTATATTTCAATTAAATTGGGAGTTACAGAAATTTATAAGGTAGGAGGAGCGCAAGCTATCGCTGCGCTGGCATTTGGAACAGAGTCTGTTAAGAAAGTGGATAAAATTGTTGGTCCAGGCAACATTTATGTTCAAGCTGCAAAATATTTGGTAAGTAATGTCGTAGGAATAGACGGTATTGAAGGTCCTACAGAACTAGTGATAATAGCAGATGAGACGGCAAAATCTGAGCACGTTACATTAGATATGAAGGCTCAAGCTGAACATGGGGAGAATACGTTTATTGTACTTTTGTCACATAGTGAGGAATTAATAAGAGAGATAGAAAGTAAATTAAAGGATGATAGTGGAACGTATTACATCATAAAGACTAAAGATATAGATGAATCAATAGAACTTGCTAACATTATAGCTCCAGAACATTTATCGTTATATGTTAAAGAACCTTTATCGATAATAAACAAAATAAATAATGCTGGTGCAATAAGCCTAGGGATAACCCCTCCAGCCCTAATAGACTACGCAGCAGGACCAAATCATATCTTACCAACTAACGGCTGGGCTAGGATAAGAGGTGGTTTAACAGTTTATGATTTCCTTAAACCAATAATGTATGCAAATTTACGTGAAGTGAATAAGGAGTTATTCGAATCTTCCATAATTTTAGCTAATTATGAGGGATTTGTTATTCATGGTAAAAGTATAGGTGTTAGATATGAACAAAAATGAAATAATAAGCGAAATATATAATATAATTCTTGATAGAATAAATAGAAGGCCTCAAGGAAGCTACACTGCTGAAATAGTAAATAAGGGAAAGGGATATGTTGCAAGGAAAGTTGGGGAAGAGTCTGTAGAGGTAATAGTTGCATCTCTTACAGAAGGCAAAGAGAGGTTTATAAGTGAAGTAGCTGATTTAATTTATCATTTATTAGTATTAATGGCACTAGAAGGGGTTACGCCAGAGGATATTTATAAAGAATTAGAGAGGAGAAGGAAATGAGAGCATTAATAATTAATTACGGAGTTGGAAATTTATATAGTATTTCAGCAGCATTAAGAAGAATTGGATTAGATGTAATCATAGAAAATAAACCAGATAAAGGCTATGACTTAATTGTGTTTCCCGGTGTAGGCGCATTTAGCGCAGTTTCAAACTTCATTTTAGAGTATAAGGATCTGTTAGATGATCTTAAGAAAAGTGGCACTAATTTCTTAGGTGTCTGCCTGGGTATGCAAATAATGTTTGAGAAGGGAACTGAAGGTGGGGAAAGTAAAGGTCTTGGATGGTTTAATGGTATAGTAGATAAAATTAAGTCAAATGTTAAATTGCCTCATATAGGTTGGGATTTAATATTTGAAAGTAAAAAAGGTTGTGAATTAACTGATGGTTTAGATAAAAAATATGTATATTACGTACATAGCTATGTGGCATACCCTAAAGATGATAAATATGTTTTCATGAAAAGTAAGTATGGCATAGAATATCCTGCCTTAATATGTGAAAAAAATGTAGTTGGTACACAATTTCATCCAGAAAAAAGTAGTAATAGTGGAAAAATTTTTCTAGAAAATCTAAAGGGGTGGCTTAAACGTTAAAATTAAAAGACGTTGAAGCAGAGCAAATAGCTAACATGTTGAATTTTAGACATGAGGATAACACTGTTATTGTAGTTCTTCAAGATTATATCACTAATGAGGTATTAATGGTAGGAAACATGAATAGAGAAGCCCTAGTCAAAACCCTTACTACTGGTTATGTCCATTTTTGGTCATTGAGCAGGAAGAAAATATGGTTAAAGGGTGAAACAAGTAAAAATTTTCAAATAGTTGAAGAGATAAGAATTGACTGTGACGCAGACGCCATACTAATTAAGGTTAAACCTTTAGGACCTACATGCCATACCGGTAATCGTTCTTGCTTCTATAGAAGTCATTATGATATTGTTAATAGTAAGAGTTAAAATTGACTTTAACGGAGTTAAAGAATATGAGTACACAACAAGAAAAAGTAGATAAGGAAGAGTGGAAGAAAAAAATAATGGAAGCATTAAAGGACGTGTATGATCCTGAAATTCCAGTAGATATTGTGAATTTAGGGTTAATATATGATTTAAAAATTGACGATGAAGGTAATGTTTATTTAAGGTTAGGTTTAACTGCACCAGGTTGCCCAGTTGTTGACGATTTAATCTATACTGTGGAACAAGTAATAAAGGAAACTGTGCCAGCTAAAAGTGTAGAAGTTGATATAGATCTAGATACTCAGTGGACTCCTTTAAAGATGACTCCAGAAGGCAGAGAGAAGTTTAAACAGCTATATGGCTACGACATAGTGGAAATGTGGGTACAAACGTATGGACTACCTACTGATGAGCAGAAGTAATAAAATAGTTTAATAATTATGTTATTCAATGTCTTGGAGTATCTTAGAACTTTTGCGAAAGAATCCGGAAGAATTGAAAAATAACTTAAAAAAGAGATTTATAGACATTTCTTTAGTAGACAAGGCTATAGAATTAGATAAGAAATGGAGACAGATATTACAAGAAGTTGAGAAATTAAGACATCAACATAACGTTTTAAGTTCTCAAATTTCTAAAAGCACTGGAGAAGAAAGAAAGAAAAAAATTGAAGAAAGCAAACAGTTGTTAACTATTTTGAAAGAGAAAGAAAAGGAATTAGATGAAATAGAAAAGGAAAGAGACGAAATACTTTCCTCACTACCAAATCTGGTTTACGACGATGTGCCAATAGGTCCTAACGAAAGTTATAATATACCTATTAAATTTTGGGGAAAATTCAAAGTATATAAGGATGATTTAAATAGTTTTCTTGAACAAACTAAGGGTGCAAACGTAGAATATGAGATAATTAATTGGAAACCTAAGGGACATGCGGAGATGCTTGAAGACGTTCTGCACTTAGGAAATACACTCAAAGCATCTGAAATAGCCGGATCTAGATTCTATTACTTATTTAATGATTTAGTCTGGCTTGATTTAGCGTTGCTATTATTTGCAATAGATTATATGACCCAGCAGGGATATACATTAGTTCTACCCCCTTATATGTTAAGGGGAGAGGTTATTCAGTCTGTAATTGATTTAGATACGTTCAAAGATGCTATATACAAAATAGAGAATGAGGACCTTTATTTAATTGCCACAGCTGAACATCCAATAGCTGCTATGTTTTTTAAAGAGGAGATTGAGAAAGATAAATTGCCATTAAAATTTGTTGGGATAAGTCCTGCGTTCAGAAAAGAGGCAGGTGCAGCTAATAAGGACTTAAAGGGAATATTTAGAGTACATCAATTCCATAAAGTGGAACAATTTATTTTCTCTCCTCCAGAGGATAGTTGGAAATATCACGCTGAACTTATCTCGAATGCGGAGAGTATATTTCAACAGTTAGGTCTTCCTTATAGGATAGTAAATATAGCATCTGGAGACTTAGGAGCTTGTGCGGCTAAGAAATTTGACCTTGAGGTTTGGATGCCAGCTCAAGCTAAGTTCAGAGAAATGGTAAGTTGCAGTAATTGTACAGATTGGCAGGCATTTAGGATGAAGATAAGATTTGTAGATAGGAAAAATAATAAGAAAGGATACGTTCACACGCTTAATAGTACTGCAGTAGCCAGTACAAGAACTATCACAGCAATTTTGGAGAATTATCAAAGAGAAGATGGAGTAGTGGAAATTCCTAAAGTACTAAGGAGATATCTAGAAGTATTCCCTAAGGCTCCAAAAGATTATATATATCCATTAAAAAACAAAATAATATAATTATTTCTTTAACTGGCTCTCTAACCACTTTTCGACTTGTTTCATTTTTTTCTTAGCAAACCTTAAGAACATCTTTAACGCGAATCTAACTGGTAAATATACTGGACTTTTCATGTAAAATGAGTCTATAATATTTTCAGCCCAATATACATCATGCCAAAATACCTTCCTATATAGTTCTATATGAGCTTCACTTAGTTTCACTCTAGTAAACCAGTCCTTATTTTTAAAGTATCCCATAGGTACAAAAAACATGGGCACTAGTATACTTCTATAAGGCCTTAAGTTATCTACTAACTCTATGGTTCTATATACATCATCTTCTGTTTCCTCTGGCAAACCTACAATCATTGTACCAGCTGGTATTATCTTATTTTCATGCATTATCTTAAACGCCTCTTCTACAGTTTCTGGATATTCCTCTGGCTTATATGGGGCTGACTTAGCGGGCATTATTTCCTTAGCTAGCCTTACTGATCCAGTTTCAATTCCTACTTCTACACCTAAATAGTTTTGTTGATCATCAAATATTATTTCCCCTATTTTGCTAATTAGTCCATATTTTTCCTCAGAATATCTAATTGCGGCTAAACTCGCATGACTCCACGCTATAGTTTTATAGTATTTTTTAACCAGAGTATGAAGTTTTATTAGAGGTTCTGGTCTCGGATATATTCCAACTGCACCATAAAATAATACATCATCACTGTGAATTATACCATGTTTTATTCCTGCTTTTACGTTAGTTTGAAGTTCTTTCTCAATTTTTTCTAGAGGATAATATCTAGTTGGTCTTATTGTTACTGAACAAAATCTGCAAGATCTTGCACATCCTCTCATTATTTCTATCATACCGTTAACACTTGCACCCTTTATCTCTGGTATGTCATCTATATCTGGAACGTCATCACCACTTACGTAAATATATTTAGGTAAGGGTTCATTATTAAGCACCATTTGAGCTAATTTTACTATTACTTTTTCACCTTCTCCGTCCACTAAAGTATCAACACCTACTTTTTCTATCATATCCTCTCTCCACAGCCACTGCCAAGTTGATGGTCCTCCTACAATTATCTTCATGCCTCTTTTCTTAGCCTCTTGTATCTCTGGCTTATTTATCAACGCTTGAAAACTCTTATAATTTATAGGCTCTTTTTTAGTTATACCCCACCACGTTGAAGATGGCGGACCGAAGGCAAAATAATCGTGATGAGATAACAATAGGGCTTTAGCATTCTTTAAGTACTTATCTAAATAGTCCGGATCTATAATTGCTGCCCTAAAGCCTTCATCTAACAATTTAGCTTCAATTTTCCTCATTCCATATGGGGCCTCTTTAGGTCTTCCTAAATCATCTACTTTCATCTTAGGGCAAGCTAACCATTTCCATATGCTTTCTGGCACTCCTACAGCAGGGCCTGTTCCTAAAAACCCTAAAAATTCCTTTCCATGATGATTCGTCATTAGACATCTATCTGTTGTTAATATGAAGTCAAATGCTTGATCCAAAAAATTCACCTACTTATTCCATCTTTTTTGATCATATATAAAAACTCTTTTTATAAAAGTTGTAGAACTTTTCTAATATTCTTCTTTAAATCATCTGACATATTATTCCTATCCAATTCTTTTACATTGTCTTCCTTAGGACTCCATTTCTCTCCATTAGGTAGATTTATCTGCTTTATTGAAGTTAATATATAAATACGCTCTCCTTTCTCATTCTTTGCCTCTTCTATTATAATCTTAGTATTTCCACTCTTCATTTTGTACTTAGCTGAGATTTCGCTTATCTTCATGCCGTTTAGAACTTAGGAGTTATGATAATAAAAAATTTGCTACTATATCTAGTAAAAGGTGTAATAATGCTTATATATAGTATTATTAATATTAAATATTACTGATAAAATTCTCCACAATTTTCCAAGAATATATTATTACAAGAAATAATAAAAAGTATTAATATAATATTCGTTTTATTATTCTTCACCACTCTCTTCCTCTTCATTACCTTCAAATTCTTCTCTTAATAATTCTAGACCTATTTCCTTATAATATTCTTCTCTCTCATGCTCTAATTCTTCACTTAGATTCCTTCCTTGTTTATCACTTACAATTGAGGTTGTTAATACTTTGCTACTTTTATCTTTAGTCTCCTTTACACTGTACTCCTTCTTTTCCTTTTCACCTAATGTCATTTCATATCCACATTTGCTACATCTTAACATCTCCTTACCATCTTTTTTAGTTGGTACCATTAATCCTCCACATTTAGGACAGAACTTCATAAGTGAAAATAAAGCGATAAGATAGTATAAAAATTTTTGCATTAAAATATTCGTATCCTTGGATCCTCTTTTACAACATTTAAAACTATGCTAGTATACGTTCTTTCTATTTTTGGATTTTTAAGCAATTGCTTTAGAAAACTATCTAATTCCTCTACACTTCTGAACTTAGCTATAATTACAACATCATATTCCCCTACTACATCGTAAACTGCTATTACGTTATCCACATTCGCAATCTCCTTTTCGAATTCTACTAAATGCTTACCATCCACCTTTGCCATTATAATACTAGTTAATGTGAAACCTAATTTAGCGTAATCTATAAGTGCTACGAAACTCTTTATTATACCCTCTTGAACCATTCTTGTCATCCTATTATGTAAAGTTGCAGGTGAAACATTCATCTCTTCTGCAAGTCTTCTTAGACTTGTTCTCGCGTCTCTAGTTAATTCGATTAATAACCTCCTATCTATCGCGTCTAAATCCACTACTCTTTTTTTACTGTCCGACATCCTACTATATTCTTAGATAATGCGTTAAAAAATTTTCATCTTAATTAGGGTTCTTCATATTAACTTTATCTGAGATATTCCATTTAGTATAAGTTGAATGCCAAAAGCTGCTATTATAATAGCCATAAATCTACCTACCGCTATTGTGCCCGTATTCCCTAGAATTTTAATTATAATAGGGCCTACTAATAATGATAAATAAACTAAAAAGGCAGCTAATAAACTACCCATTGTTAATACAAATGTATTATTATTTACTGCTAATGTTACCAACGCAGTCATAGTACCTGGACCTACAATAAGTGGTGTCGCAATAGGCGTTACAATAGCTTCCTCTATTCTGCCAGATAAGAACTTTAATTGCTGAAACCCTCCTAATGTATCAACTCCTAAATATACTAATATAATTCCTCCACCTATTTCTAATGCTGACGTACTGATACCTAAAAAAGTTAGTAATGGTCCTCCTAATACTGAAAAAAATATTAATAATGCAGTAACTGCTATAGATATTTTATTAACTAAAAAATTCCAGCTTATTTTAGTTTGGGAATTTTTATTGAATTCCTCATATAATGCTATAATGTAAGGTAAGATAGATAAGGGATCCATTATAGCATAAAGCTTAAACGCTATTTCTGGTATTAAAACTATTATACTCATTCTAATAAACTAAGCACTTCTTTAAGATTTTGAATCTTCTCATTCTCGTCTTTAGTAGTTAAAGCTATTAGTAATTTTCCCATAATCTGATATATCCTTGAAATCTCCTTTTTACAATCCTCATTAGATTTGTTTAACTCATCAACTTTACCTTGTAAACTTTGAACATTTAGATATAGCTCACCTATCATTTCCTCTAAATTACTTTCATGTTCATGATGATGATGAGTTTCTTCTATTTCCCTTTGGATCTGTTCCATATCTTCATCACTCTTAGGTAATTTATCTATTCTAAACTTGACCATTTTCATCTTCCTCCTCTTTGGTGTCTACGTTAGTAACATTACTCATATCGCTTTGAGTTATAATATATTTTCCTACTCCTAACCTAATATAATGTTTGAGAACTGTAGAGATTTTGCCCGCTGCCCTTAACGGTATGCACTCAGTCTCCACTTCTTCATTGGTGTCCGTTACTCCAACAACTTTAGCCATTTTCTTCTCATCATCACAATATTCTACCTTTACTTCCTTAAGCCTACCTAAAAATACTAGCGTCTCTAAATCTCTTCCCTTCATTACTGGTCTTACCATTATCTCTTCACTGAAATACCTATAATATCTTCAAATTTTAAACCCTTTTCGGATAAGTAATTATTTAATCCGTTTCTTATATTTTCAATTACCTCTGGACCTTTTTCGAGTATCACACTACCTAAACCTACTAACTTAGCCCCTACCGCAAGCATGCCTATAACATCAGTCCACTCATATACTCCTCCAACTCCTATGATATCTACTCCGTACTCCTCGTATACATCTCTAATTATCCTTAACGCGATAGGGTATAAACATCTTCCAGATATGCCACCAGTACCATAATTTAATACTGGCTTAAAAGATTCGACATCAATTAATAGCCCCTTAATAGTATTTATTAAAGTTAATCCATCAGCACCATTTTCTATTGCCTTACCAGCTAATTCTATCACATTATCCCACGGACCTAGCTTTACAAATAACGGCTTTTTAGTAATGCCTTTAACGTTCTTGACTATTTCTCCAACTAATGTAGATAACGATTCACCATATCCCTTTCTATTTGGACTACTTAAATTTATTTCAATTATTTGTGCCTTATTTTCTACAATCTGAGTTACCTTTAATATTTCATCTAAGGATGATCCTCCTATGCTTACTATTAAGGGGCAAACAACATTAATCTCATTTATCACTTTCGCCCCAGGATTACCTAGCCCTATTGCGTTCATAAAAATCCCATCAGATATTTTAATTAATGTAGGTGCCCTATGCGGTTCTAGCGGAAACAACGTGACGGTTTTAGTAGTAATCGCAGATGGTTTGTATTTTTCACAAAATTCGTATATATATCTTGGAATATCAGGTAGAATTCCAGATGCTATTATTAATGGGTCGTTAAAAATTATGTTTTTGATTTTTATCATTTTTATCACTTAAAGGATTTATTCCTTTAACTGGGAAAACCTCCCCTTCATAATTACTTACTTTACCTTGTACTATGGTCATGTATATAGAAGCCTCTAGAGGGTATCCGTCTAACGGCGTAGAAATAACTTTTGAGTATTTTGTGGAATATCTCCAATGTTTATATTCAATAATTGTAAAATTTGCATAGTAATTCTCCTTTATTTCTCCATAAGGAACGTTTAGAATTTTAGCTGGGTTCCTTGACACTAAATCTACTGCTCTGTCTATACTTATTATACTCTTTTTTACTAATGTAAAAATGAACGGTACAGTAAATGAGATCGCAGCTATACCTGGGGGACAAATCTCATAAGGATAAGCTTTCTCAAAGTTAGCATGAGGAGCGTGATCACTTACTATTGTATCTACCTCATTTATAGCTTGTAAGAGCCATAGTCTTTCGTTTATTCCTCTTATCGGAGGATTAACTTTAGTTATACAGTTAATTTCACCATTTACTAATAAATGATGCGGAGTTAAGTCCACCGTAAAACCCAATTTCCTAGCCAGTTTTACAGTACTTATGTTAGTTGCATGAGTAATATGAATCCTCTTATACCCTGCAATATATAATAAAGCTCCTATTTCATACCACGTATTTAGCCTTAGTTTCCTATTGCCCCTTAAAGCTAAAGGAACTTCTGGGTGTAGAATTTTTAGCTTTTGTGACTCTAATATTTGATAAGTTTCTTCTTTATCTAAGTCTTCTGGGAATATCTTATATCCGGCTATGGGCATTTTCTCCATTTCTTTAAATTCCTTAGTAACACCAGAATAAATTACATAATCTACTCTTGAATAATATTCAAATTCCTTTAATTTTTCAGACAAAGTTTGTGGTGTATTAATATATGGTAATGTATTAGGCATATCACCTATAAGTGTTATACCTCCATAAGATGCTTCACTTGTACCAGATATGACGTCTTCCTTATATGCTAGCTTTAAACCCCTTATATGAGTATGTATATCAATAGCACCAGGTAATATCAAAGTACCTTGCGGTAAGGAAATATCAGGTTTACAAATAGACTTAATTTCTTTTATTCTTCTATCAAAATTTATACAGACTTCTTTTATTTCGTTACCTAAGTAAGCCTTTCCCCTAATCCACAATTTCATCAAGCCTCATAAAGGGACCTTGAATGCAAGCTAACTTGCCCTTAATCTCACATATTCCACAAACTCCTAGCATGCAATTCATCTTAACCCATCTATTGTAAATGAAAGTTTTTCTTTCAGGAAAATTGTATTTTTTGATTTCATTTAAAGGCAGTGACACTATTATCATATCTGCTTCAAATTTGTTCATTTCTTGCCCATATTCTATTAATATAGTAGATACCTTAATTCCATTTTTAGATGCTATTTTTAATGGATATGATATATCGTGGAACAATTTTTTATTAGACACGCCCAAAACAGATTTTGCACCAGTAAAGTCTAAAGGCCTTCCAAGTGGTCCTTTTATTATTACCCTTTTTCCAATTTTCTTGACTAAATTTTCAGATTCGATATAAAGTTTTAGTATGCTACTATTTTCATCATAATCCCCCACCCCTAACGGCACTTCAGTTTCATTTGGTATTATCAGACTTACAAACTGTCCAGCTTTAGGCTTAGCCTTAAAATTTGCTATGTTTATCTCGTAAATATCATTAATCTTCCTTTTTTCGAGTACTTCATAATACATCATAATATCTGCCTTATTACATCCTCTTCAGTTATATAAGTCTCGCAATAAGCACACTTTAATTTCAAGGGTTTAACTGAGATTGTGACGAATTTACTTAAAGCTTCTATATCGTTATTTGTTATACACTGTGGGTTAGGACACTTAATTAACCCCTTAATGAGTTTAGGAACTTCCATTTTTCTTTTTTCTATAACTTCATAGTTACGAATTATATTTATTGTAGCAGAGGGTGCTATAAGTGTAATAAGGCTAGCCTCTTTCTCATCTATTTCTCTGCCTTCAATTTTAACTATATCCTTTCTACCAATTTTTTTACTTTCAACGTTCATTACTAATGCTATTCTGTACCCTTCGTCCCCCTTTATTCCTAGAATTCTTAATACAGAAAGTGCTCTTCCAGCTGGAATGTGATCTATTACAGTCCCGTCTTTTATTTTGCTTACAATTAACTCATTTTGCTTCGAGGAATTCATCATAACTTACCCACCATATAAAAATTTGTAAAGAAGGGCCATCCTAACTGGAACTGCTAATGAGGCTTGAAAGAAATATTTAGCGTGAGGTGTCTTATCTACTCTTCTATCGATTTCATTAACCCTAGGTAGTGGATGAAGGATTATACTATCTTTTTTCATCATATTAACTAATTTCATATCTACAATGTAACTCTCCTTTACTTTTTCATATTCTACTTCATCAACGAATCTCTCTTTTTGAATTCTAGTAACATAAAGCACATCTATTTCTTGTATAACATCGTATGGATTTTCAGTCTCTATTACTGGATAGTTTAGGTTATCCAGAATCTCTCTTCTCGCCTTAAGCTGAGATGGAGAAATTAAGAATACCTTTTTAGGCCTAAATCGCGTTAATGCCCTCAATAGGCTATTAACTGTCCTTGCGTACTTTAAATCGCCTAATAGCCCAAAAGTTATCCCATCAACTTCATTAAAAATTTTATAAACTGTATACAAATCAATTATAGCTTGAGTTGGGTGTTCGTGCTTACCGTCTCCTGCATTAATTATTGGAACATTACTTATCTCACTAGCAAATAATGCTGCCCCATCATATTTATGCCTCATTATTATGCAATCAGAATAATTGTTCAACATTCTTATGGTATCAGCTAAATTTTCGCCTTTTGCAATAGAAGTGGACTCTTCAGATGTAAATCCTATAACATCTGCACCTAACTTTAATCCAGCTGTATGAAAACTTTGAGCAGTTCTAGTACTCGGCTCGAAGAATGCTAATGAAATAACCTTGCCTTGTAAATAATTTAATTTACTCTTAACCATAGAGAATTTATCTGCATATTCGAATATACTGATGTACTCATCTCTATTTAAATCAAAAGATGAAATCAAATGCTTTAATGCCACAAAGCCCTTATTATTGATTATAAGAGAAGTATATTTAAACTCTTTTTCTGACACTCTCTACGGATGAATTTCGCAGAAGTACTCCTTGAGAGGAAATTACTGCTGATAGGTAATTTCGTGTTAACATCGGGTAAGGTTAGCCCTTACTATTTAGACTTAAGACCTTTACCAAGTTATCCAGAATTTTATGAAATAGTACATATAGCTTTAAAAATAGTAAAAGAATTGCCTCATGACATATTAATAGGAATAGCAACTGGTGGGGTGCCACTAGCGTCTTTCATAGCTTGTAACTTAAAAGAACCTATGGGCTATATCAGAATAGAAAAGAAGGGTCATGGGGCTAATAAATTGCTTGAGGTTGACGTTAGAGGTAAAAGAGTTTTATTAATTGATGATGTTGCCACTACTGGAATATCCCTAGAGAAGGCTGCACTAGAAATCATGAGACAAGGTGGAAAAGTTACGGACGCGTTAGTAATCATCGATAGGCAAGAAGGAGCTTCTCAGAGACTAAGTAAAATAGGAGTGACCATGCATTCCTTATTTAAAATATCAGACATTTTAGATGAGCTTATTAAAAGTAATAAATTAGGCGATAATGAGAAAAAAGCAATAATAGATTATTTGGTGAAGAATATTGAAAAATAGAGTAATATTAGCAATGGATAAATACATTCCATTAGAGATACTTTCCGAAATAGAAAGTGAAGTATATGGCCTGAAAATAGGTTTGCCATTAGTTTTAGATCTAGGTTTAGAAAAGGTAAGAAATCTGGTAAAAGAGGTAAATATAGAAGAAATAATTGTTGATTTCAAATTAGCAGATATAGGTTATGTAATGAAGAGCGTAGTTGAAAAAATGCTCTTTGCAGACTCATTTATAGCTCATTCTTTCATAGGAGTTAAAGGTTCTTTAGATGAGCTAAAAAGCTATCTGGACGAGAAAGAGAAAGGTTTATATTTAGTAGCTTCTATGTCTCATAGTGGATGGAATAACTCATTCTTATCATACATAAAGGAGGTTATAAAGGAAATTAACCCAAAGGGCATTGTTATAGGTGCTACTAAGACTGATCTAATTTCTAGTTTTAAGCGTGAATTCCCTAGCATTAAAATAATATCGCCAGGCGTAGGAGTACAGGGTGCTAGTTATGGCGATGCAATATGCGCAGGTGCAGATTTCGAAATAATAGGAAGAAGTATTTATACTGCTAAAGATCCAGTAAACCAACTAAAGAGTATTAATAAAATTATTGAAGATAGGGTGATGAATTGTAAAGGAAGAGTTCCTAAGTAAAAATGAATTAAGTGAAAAAATAGCTAAATTGTACGAATTAAGTGAAATAGGAGAGGATTTACATGAGGAATATGGAGTAGTTCCCACTACCGATTTAAACTACATTTACATTGAAAATTTGGAAGAACGAATTAATAATCCTTTAGTTAAAATTGGAAGATCTAATCGCGAATATTTTATAATTTACGATGAGATTGTAAATCTCTATTTAAAATTTTTAAATAAAATTATGTTAAACTATGCTATAAAAACAATTAATTCAGAAATTGAATACATGAATATAATTCTTAGAGATGGCTCATATATTATTTTAGAAGGGGATGAAAGAAGAGTGACCGTACCGTTTCCTAAAGGTATTTCAACTGTTCATACACATCCTGGAGTCTGCTTATTTTCATATAAAGATCTGGAAACTGCAGATTCATTACTTAGTATAGGCTATGTTGCAGTAGCTGTGATGAATACGGACTGTGTCTCATTTTTATATAGACGTGGAGTGTATACTTTCGAAGACAAGCAAACGTTAAAGGAATTAGCTAATAGAATTAAGAAATCTAAAAATATCAACGATGTAATATCGATTTATAATTCTTTAACCTTTCCAGAATATATGCGATTTGTCATTTACCAGCTTTAGCCAATATATCTATTGTCGCTTCTGCTATATCTGCTGAGTATCTAGCTATTCTTCTTAGTGATTCAACGACCATGGAAGCTGAGGTTATAATTTTAGGATTGTCGTTACTTTTTATAACAATCTCTTGCATTTCCCTTAATTTCTCAAATATGTGAATGTCAGAAATTATATCATGTGCTACATCTTTCTTACCATTCAAAAAGGCACTCATAGAAGACTTATAGTTTTCTAGAACAGTAAATCCTAATTTTACTAGATCTTCTTTGCTACTAAATTTACTAACTTCTTCAGATAAACTTGCTATTCTATTTGCGTGATCACCAACTCTTTCAACTGTTTTTGCTACTGAATATATATCTACAGCTTGTGTTAGATTGTAACCCTCGTTACTTAAAACATTAACTGATGTCACGGAAATTGTCAGTTGCCTTGCTATATAAAAGAAAAACCTATCAACCTCGTCATCTCTTTCTATTATTTCCTTAGCTAACTCAAAATCTGATTTATTTATGGCCTCTAGCGAGTCTCTAAGCATATTATAAGAAATTGTAAATGCCCTAGTAATAGCCTTTTTAATTGATAGCTCTTTTTCATCTACAAGAAATTGAATTGAAATTGAGTTTGCGTCTTCTTCTACAACCTCAGCTCCAAGAAGTCTTCTTCTTACTGCATCTTTAATATAAGCTCTTATGTTGCCAGTCATTTTACTGCAAGCTATGGTCACTGAAGAATAGCCAGCCATATAATAGGCTATGAATTCCCTTACTATAGCTTCTGGCGGAGAGTTCTCACAATGCAAAATCATCTTCCTTTCTTCTGATTCCGTTAGGTTACGTGATTTAGGTACTATAATTAGCTTCATATCAACGTCTTGAAAAATTTCAACCTCGTCCCCAGTTTTTAAAGAAAGTGCTTTTACCCAGTCCTTTGGTAATGAGACTATATAGGTTGATCCTCCAGTTAGCTGAATTCTCCTAGTTATAGATTTGCTCAATCCAAATCTATATAGTACTATGTATTAAGTTGGTAATAAATCTCACTTTTCTCTCTCTTCTTCGCTATATTTTCCGCCTCAATAAGTATATTTTTAGCCTCTTCCCTACTACTTATCTTTATTTCCTTTGGTATCTCAATATTAAAGTAAAACCCCTCATATATTTCATCTAGCATTAACGTGATTTCTGGTATCATACTAAAATTGTCTTTAAGCATTTTTATAGCTTCAATTACCGCTGGGGCACTGTTGACTATATATCCTATATAAATTAAAGTTTCCATCTTTATTTCTAACATTTCGAGTAATACCTCAAGAGTATATAAATTATTAATTACATTTTCAAGAAATTCTGATTCTCTAGCTAACATTTTAGATAAGTGAGGAAACGATGAAAGATTCCTAATAGTAGCCTCATTATATACATCTATTCTGTTTCTTACTCTATCTATAATATTTCTTATTCTTTTTCTAGTAATCCTCACATCTATCAGTAACTCTGCAAGAGTCTTTCCTTTTTTCTTCACGAAATAGGTATTAGCCAAAAAGGTTTAAAAAGGAAAATGCGGATCTATTTTAAAGCTTTTTGTTTAACTTCTCTCTCCAGTTCGTCTAAAATTTCCTTATGAACCCTATAAAAGGTTGTTAGTTTATACGGTATCCCGTAACCATCAACATCCTTATATACTATGTTGTTCTCCAGTAACACATCGAGATGATGTATAACAGTCTTGTAATCTAGATCTAATAAGGTTGCTATTTGATTTGGATTTAAAGGTTTCTCTTCTAATAATCTTACAATTTTCAACCTAGTCATACCTCCCCTTGATGTAAAAAATAGGAATTTAAAAAGCCTCTTAATTTGCTTTCTCTCCTTTTCATTCATTATACGATAAAATATACCTATTTCCTAGTTTATATACTTCATCATTACAAATTTTATATTACCTAAAACTCTCATATCCATAAGATTTGTGGAAAACAATTAATTCCAAATTGAATTACATTAAATAATCTATATAAATTTTTAACATCTATAATACCATCTCAGTTATAACTATTTTTGTATTGACTTTTCTCTATGAAGAATATAGAATTTAAGCCTTGATAAAACATTTAGAATATCCTCATTCAAACCCTTTTGACATTCTTCTTTAACCGCTATATATTCTAATTCAGTATAAACCTTGTACTTATTGTAAATGTCTCTTAATGATTTACTCATATTTAAGTAGTCTTTAACGAACTCTAAGTCTCCGCATTTAGCTATAATCTGTAGAAGACCTAAATCTACTAATCTTTTCCTTCCATTTTTACCTATAATTATAACTCTTAACCCTATTTTTATTTCATCATATGTTAAAAATTCATTTGCAGATATTTCTCCTTCATTTATCTCAATGAAGGTTTCTTCACTTAATAAATATCTCTTTATCACATCATGAAGAGTCATAACTTTTTATTCTAATGATAAATTAAATAATTATTAATGTGGGAGGAACTAAGGAGAAAAGCTCTTAGCAGAATATACCATGATAAGGAGATAGGGTACTTAGATCCAGATATATTGGACTTCTTAATGGCTTTTTATAAATTTAGTGAGAACGTGTTTACTCAAAGTAGTTGCAGTGGAAGAATAACAATAGTGGATTCCGAAATGCCTTGGGATAGGAAGAACTCTTCAGTTATATTCAAAAATCATTTAGGCATTACTACGGAAGACGTAATCAATATCATTAATAAAGGGCAAGTTAGAAGGCTATGGCTAATAGTGCAAGGACCAATTCTTCATTTATATACAAGAGATATTAACACTGCCTGGAACATTTTAAGAATAGCTAGGACAGCAGGATTTAAGCATAGCGGTATTTTAACTTCTAATTCTAAAGGAATTTTAGTCGAGTTAAGGACTGGTATAAGAATGGTTCATCTACTTAGGGGCTCTAATGACGAGAAAATAGAATATCAAAGAATAGATAGTTTAGTTAGCGTCGCAAATGAGGTATTACGAAGAGGTAAACAGAAGATGAATTTACTTAAAGATCTTCTATTATCTAATGTTGAGAATTTTGTGGAATTGAGGAAGGACTCTAAATTGGAGGCCCCTACTCAATAGGACCTGGACTATTTCCAGAATTGCGTTGATGTAGTCTTTTCTATTTCCATCTGGCTGTAATATTACTTTAGATGGATCGATTGATTGTGATTCCACAAATTTAACTATTTCATCTATATCTTTATTAGGATATACTACTACGAACTTATAATATGTAGCCCAGTCATCATCTTTAAAGTTATAATTTATTTTATGTCCAGAGTTACTAAGCTTAGGTGAAACAGAAAAAACATCTACTAATTTCCTTAATTCTTCCGAAGGTTTTATAGTCCCATTTGTTTCTACTATGACCTTGTGTCCTAATTTTTTAAGCTCCTTTACTAATGGTAATATGTTTTGAAGTAAAGGTTCCCCGCCAGTAATTGTTGTTGTTTTTATTCTCTTATCTATTTTTGATATTATTTCTTCTTCTGTCATTTCTGTTCCTGCTTCCCATGAGTACTTTGTATCGCACCACACACATCTTAAATTACAAGTAGCAAGTCTAACGAAATTTGAGGGTATTCCTAGGACTTCTCCTTCACCCTGGATTGAGGTAAATATCTCAATTACGCGATACTTCATTCGCTTTATTAACACCTATTAAATTAAAAAGTTCTTCTTTTAACTCATTTAACCCTATTTCCTTTTCAGCACTAATTTCATACCATTTAACTTTTTTGCTAGCTAAATATTCTATAATTTTATTATAGTATTCATCATATTTTTCATCTATCTTGTTTATTACTGGAACTATAATTTTATTCGTTGATAATACTTCTTCAAATAAATCTATTTGCTCTTTTACAGATAATGTAGATGATATTGAGGAATCAAACATAAAAACTATAATTCCACTTAGATTTCTTATAGCATTTAAAGCCTTTTTCTCTATTTTATTTCTCTTATACTCTGGCCTATCTAAAATACCTGGCGTATCTATAACTTGAATGTAAATATCATTTAAAATAATATGACCTATATGAATTTCCTTAGTGGTAAAAGGATAATTGGCAATTTCTGGCTTAGCAGTGGAAATTTTCGAAACCAGTGTAGATTTTCCTACATTAGGAGGGCCAGCAATTATAATTGTTGGTAACTCAGGATCAACTGTCTTTAATTTCCTTAACTCCTCAGCGATGCTAATAACCTTATCTATACATTGACTCGATCTTCTTAAAACAGAGGTAACTCTTCCGAATGCTTCTCTCATTAACCTATTAGCTTCGTTTTCAGGTTGTTTCTTTATCTCTGAAATATATTTTCTTAGTATTCTCATGGAAATCATACTAGACTTTTTAGTTATTGATAAACAGATTTTCAAATCGTTTATATCAGTTATTATCTTAATTGACTCAAGGTAAAAGGGATGTAACTCTTCCACTCTTGGAAAATCAATCGAAAATTTATAATATTTCTCTACTTTTTCATAATACTCCCTTAATCTCCTTATTTCCCTATCCTTAACAGAACTCCCACTTATTTTAGGCAATCTCTTTAACATTACATTTACAGTATCGTTAACTTTAGGAGGAATCTTTAACTTCTCAAAAGGATTTAACATATTTTAGTTCCTGGAGGAACTTCTCCATCTATAGTTAGCACTCTTGGTTTTATACCTTTCGCCTCATCTTCTTTACAACCAGCAGCTAGTAACATGCCTTGACTTTCAAATCCCCTAATGATCCTAGGCTTCAAATTCGCTATGACTACAATCCTCTTGTTTAATAACTCTTCTGGTTTATAGTGCTCACCTAATCCAGCAATTATTTGCCTTTGTTCAGAACCTAAATCTACTATAAGCTTTAATAATCTAGTACCTTCAATTCTCTCAGCTTGTTTTACTATTCCAACTCTTAAATCGATCTTAGCGAAATCGTCTATGGTAATTTGAGAGCTCATGGTGTTAAAAATTAATGAAAAGTTATTAAGGATTATCATTTACATAATCAAGTAAATAATTTACTCCAATTTAAGCTAACTTTTTATATCAGCTATGTAAAATAGTCGTAATGGAACTTAACAAAATTTCCGAGGGGAAAACTAAGATAGTTTACAATTATGATCAGGAGCATGTATTATTAAGGTTTAAAGATGATATAACCGCAGGTGATGGCCAAAAAAAGGATATATTAGAAGGTAAAGGAGTTATAAACGCACAAACGTCAGCTATTCTTTTCAGATTATTAGAGAAAAGCGGAATTGAGACTCACTATGTAGGAATGATGGATGAAAGAACAATCATTGCAAAGAAGCTAAAGATGATCCCAGTAGAAGTTGTACTTAGAAATATCGCTACTGGAAGCATCGTTAAAAGATTGCCCATTAAGGAAGGGGAAGTTTTTGAGCCACCTATAGTGGAATTTTTCCTAAAGGATGATCGTTTACACGACCCATTAATAAATTATTCTCATATGGAATATTTTAAATTATTAAATAGGAAAGAAGCTCAATACATAGAAGAATTAATGTTAAAAGTTAATGAAGTATTATATGATTTTATAAAGAATAAAGGATTTATATTATATGACTTTAAACTGGAGTTTGGTCGTTTAGGTGATAAACTGATAATAGGGGACGAGATTACACTAGATAGCATGAGAGTTAGGGATGAAAAAGGAAGGATATACGATAAAGATCTTTACAGAAAAGGAGCGGATTTAAATACAGTAAAAAATGCCTATAAGTACTTCTTATCTAAAATAATGTCCTAGTAGGTGCAATGCTAATGATATATAACGTTGAACTAATAATTATAAATAAAGATATTGTTAGAGATCCAGAAGGAGAAACTTTACAGAAATATGTAATAGAGAAATTTGCTAGAGATGTATTAGAGACTAGAGTAGGAAAATATATTCAATTTAAAGTGGAAGCTAGTAATGAGGATAGTGCAAGAAAACTTGTTGAAAAAATTGCTGTAGAAGGAAAGTTATACAATCCTATAGTTCATAAAATTATAGTTAGGGTGAATAAACAGTGATAGCAATAATAAAATTTCCAGGAACTACTTGCGAATTTGACGTTTTTAAAGCTTTAAGTGAAGCAAAAATACCAGCTACCGTAGTAAAATACAAAGAGTTTGACCCAGATAAATTTAAGGGTGTTATATTACCAGGTGGATTTAGTTTTGGTGATTATTTAAGGGCTGGGAGTATTGCAGCTAATACTGAGACTATTAAAGATATTAAAAGAATGGCAAATGAAGGAAAGCCAGTTATAGGAATATGTAATGGCTTTCAAATTTTAGTTGAAAGTGGTCTATTAAAAGGCGCACTCTTACCTAATTTAAAGTTAAGATTCATCTCGAAATGGGTCTACTTAAAAGTAGTTAGAACTGATACTGTATTAACGAAAGGTTTAGAAAAGAATAAGATACTAAAAATGCCCATAGCTCATGCTGAAGGTAGATATTACGTTGATGATATAGAATATGCAAAAAATAATATGGTAATGCAATACACCGATAATCTAGGTAATGTAACGGAAGATGCAAATCCTAATGGTTCCCTATTTAATATAGCTTCCATAGCTAATGAGGAAGGAAATGTTATCGGTATGATGCCACATCCAGAAAGGGCTTCATTTAAACTTACCTCACCAGATGGAAGTACTGATGGATTACTTCTTTTAAAGGGGTTAGCTAAATGGGTATAAATTTACTACCAATAGAAATAGACGAGGTTAGAAAAAGATTAAGAAGGGAACCGAATGAAGCAGAATGGAAAGTGATAGATGCTGTATGGTCTGAACACTGCTCCTACAAATCATCTAAGATTTTACTAAAAAGTTTCCACATGGAGGGTCCTAATGTAATTATGGGAATCGAGGATTGGCAAGATGCTGGAGCAGTAGATATAGGTGATGGATGGGCAATAGTAGTAAAAATAGAAAGTCATAATCATCCTTCAGCAATAGATCCCTTTAACGGTGCTGCTACTGGTGTAGGTGGAATAATTAGGGATGTAATAAGTAAGGGAGCTAAACCAATAGCACTTTTAGATATGATAAGAGTAGGAGACCTAACCTTATCGAAGAATAGATGGCTATTAAAAAACATAATTGCTGGTATAGGTTTTTACGGTAATAGTATAGGCGTCCCAGTAGTAGGAGGGGAATTAGCTTTTGATGAAATGTATAATGATAATCCTTTAGTAGACGTAGCATGTATCGGCGTAGTTAGAAGGGATAAAATAGTACCTAGCGTGGTAAATAAGCCAGGATTGAAGTTAGTCTTAGCAGGACTAACTGGAATAGATGGATTAGGTGGTGCCTCTTTTGCTTCTAGGAAACTAAGCGGAGAGGATGAAATAGGTGCTGTCCAGATTGCAGATCCCTTTGCTGGTAAGATAATATTAGATGCAACATTAGAAATAGCTGATAAGGTTGAGGCAATTAAGGACTTAGGTGGTGGAGGACTTGCAGTAGCAGTTACCGAAATGGCTAATGGACTAGGTGTAATAGTAGATATAGAAAAAATTCCGTTAAGAGTTAAAGAAATGAATCCGATGGATATTATAATCTCAGAAACTCAGGAGAGGATGTTATACGCAGTGAAGGAGGAAAGGGTTAATGAGGTATGTAAAACATTTGAACAATATGAGTATCCTTGCAGCGTAATAGGAGAGATAACTGGGGATAAAACTATTAGATTCAGATACAATGGTAAGGAAATAGTATCTCTTCCCTCAGAATTATTGCTAAATCCTCCCAGATTCTTATGGCCTATTAAAAAGAAGAAAAAAGAATTAAAAAAATACATTAGTTCAAGTGATATTGAACTGGAGAAAGCTTTGCGTTCTGTTCTATCTCATCCAGACTTAGTAAGTAAAGAATGGGCATACTCTCAATTTGACTATGAAGTTAACACGTCAACTGTGATTAAACCAGGAGAGGCAGATAGTTCAGTTATATTGCTGCCAAATGGAAAATTATTAGCAGTTAAAGGTGATGCAAATCCAGACTTATGTGATGAAGACGCATATGAATGTGGTAAAGGCATTTTCGCTGAGGCATATAGAAATTTAGCCTCTGTAGGTGCTAAAGGAATTGTAGCTGTTGATCATCTACAGTTTGGCGATCCTAAAAAACCTGAGGTATACTATAGTTTCTTGGAGGCAATTAGGGGAATAGGAGAGGCTTCTAGATTCTTTAATATTCCAATTGTAGGAGGCAAAGTGTCCTTTTATAATGAAAATAGTAAAGGAAAGGAGATCAAACCTACACCACTGATTGTAATGGCTGGACTAGTTAAGGATAAATTCTTAAGAAACAAAGTTGAGGAAAATTCCTACATAGTATTAATCGGATATACTAGAGGAGAATTAGCTGGTTCTTTACTCTCAAAAATATTTGGTATATCATCAGAGGTACCTAAGGCAAGACTTCAAGAGGACCTGATAGCTTCTGAATTAGTAATAGATTCAATAAATAATGAGAAAATCATATTTGCAAAAGATATAAACAGAGGTGGCTTGGCGTTTGCTTTATTTGGAATTATGACTTACGGTTACGGAGTTCATATAAATACTAGGGACATTTTAAGTGATACTGATAATATTATAGATGTTTTATTCTCCGAAAACGGTGGTCGTTTTATAGTTTTAACTAATGATCCCCAATGGATTGTCGATAAGGCTAAGAGTAAGGGCATAGTAGCATCCGTAATTGGAAAAGTAAATAAAGATAGTGGAGTATTGAGTTTAAATGAAATAAAAATTAATTTATCTAATTTAATTAATTACCATTTCAATTTCCTCGAAGAGGTAATGAAAAATGGATAAAATTAGAGATAAATGTGGAGTTTTTGGCATATCATCAAGTAAGCCAATAAGCATACAATTAATTATAGAAGGATTAAGGCTACTTCAACATAGAGGTCAGGAATCGGCTGGTATATCTTATTCTGAAGACAATAAAATTTCAACTATTAAAGGATTGGGTTTAGTAGATGATGTATTTAAGGATAACTTGACAAAATTTGTTAAGAATGGAATAGGGCATGTAAGGTATTCCACAACTGGGAATAGCTCTATTGAAGAAGCTCAACCGTTAGGAGATTCGGTAATTTCAGTAGCATTTAATGGAACCATAAGTAATTATTATAAATTCGGCTCATTTAAGACCGATACGGAATTTATATTTTCATTCTTTAGAAATAGGTTTAACAATCTAATATCTAGTGCTATACCAGATTTCATTAACCTCGCAGATGGGGCTTATTCGCTGCTAATCCTATTAAATGACGGAACATTATTGGGATTAAGAGATCCTAGAGGATTTCATCCATTAACTTTAGGCATTATAAATGATGTAATAGTTTTCTCCTCAGAGGACTCAGTTATTAAGCAATTAGGAGGTAAAGTTATAAAACATATACTCCCTGGAGAACTGATAATGGTTAAAGATGGAGAGATAATATATGATAGAATAATTTATGAAGATGGATTACCTTATTCAACTTGTTCATTTGAATATATATACTTTTCTAGACCAGACTCAAATATTGATGGTTATTCAGTTTATATAGCTAGGCGAAGATTAGGCGAGATATTAGCGGAAAAGCATCCAGCAAAGGGGGACATAGTAGTCCCAGTTCCAGATTCATCAAGACCCATAGCAATAGGATTTTCAAAAAGGAGTGGAATTCCATTAGAGGAAGCTTTAGTGAGAACTATATCTTCAGTAAGATCTTTCATAATGCCCACTCAGGATAAAAGGAAGGAAGTTTTGGAGGAGAAGTTCGGCATAGTATCCGAATTAGTGAAAGGAAAGAGGATTGTATTAATAGACGATTCAATAGTAAGAGGGAATACTATGAGGAGAATAGCAAGTATGTTACGTAGTGCTGGAGCAAAGGAAATTCACGTAAGAATTGGGTCCCCTATGATTAAATATCCATGTTACATGGGTATAGATTTCCCCAGAAGAGAGGAGTTAATTGCATATAATAGATCTGAGATAGAAATAAGTAAAGAGCTAGGAGTGGATTCTATTGAGTATTTAACTGTTGAAGAAATGTTACAAGCTATTGGAAGAAAAGATCTGTGTACAGCATGTTTCTCTGGTAATTATCCACTTAAATTTAGATATGATTTTAAAGAGTTAGAAAAAGTATTTGGGAAGTGATAGTTATGACTGGAATTGTAGGTATTTTAGCCTTTGATGAAATTTGGGATGTAAGTAAATTCATATTTTATAGTCTTATTGCATTGCAACACAGAGGTTACTTAAAGAGTGGTATAGCAATTCTTAATGAGGGAAAAATAAACTCTAAATCAGATAATGTACCACCAGAAGATCTTAGTATTGAGGAATTAAATGGCTGGGCTGGGATAGGATATACGGGGACAAGACATGAGTATCCAGTAGTTTTAGACAACGGTGCAATAGTTGTGGATGGGATAGTGAAAGATCATAATATTTTGAGAGAGATAATTAGAGACCCTGAAAAATCTATAGAAAATGTGAAAGAAGTAATGACATTTATTGCATTAACCAAAGATGGTCAAATAATAGCATATAGAGACGAATTTGGTTTAAAACCATTAACGCTTGGTGGATTTGGATTTGATTTAGCAATTGTTGCTTCAGAGCCGACCTCAATGTATGTAATAGGAGCTGATTACAAAAGAGAGGTAAATCCAGGAGAGTTAGTTATTATAGACAAATACTACATAGAGAATAAACAAATTAAGAAACCGAGAAAGGCTTACTGCACAATAGAATATATCTATCAATCTAGAATTGATAGCAAAATTAATGAATTAGAAATTTATGATTTAAGAGTAAGAATAGGAGAACAATTAGCAATAGAGAGACCAATAGATGCAGATACAGTAATAGGAGTCCCAGAAACTGCATTACCTTTTGCGATAGGATACTCTAGAAGGACAAAAATTCCGTTGGATCTAGGATTTACCAGAACGGGAAGCCCTATCAGAACAATGTTAGCTTCAGACGATTTCGTAAAGTTAGTTGGAATTCAGCTAAAACTAAATCCTATTAAGTCCGCTGTAAAAGGAAAGAGGATCGTACTAATAGACGATTCTATGGTAACTGGAACCACGTTAAAGAATACGATATTTAACCTAAGGAAATTAGGAGCTAAGGAGATCCACGTCCTTATAGGAAGTCCTAAGTTAATTTCCCAATGTCCATATGGTATTGAAGTTCCAGAAGAAAAAGAGCTTATTTCTGCAAATTTAAACGAGAGTGAGATAGCTAGAGTTCTTGGTGCTAATTCTATATATTGGCTCAGTTTAGAAGGATTATTTAAAGCGATAGGCCATAAAAATCTGTGTTTAGGATGCATGACTAGAAAATATCCGGTGATATAAAATGAAAATCTTACTTATTGGAGAAGGGGCCAGAGAACACGTTATCGCATACGGTCTATTCAATTCTTCAAAAAATTATAGAATATATGCATTATCATCTTACAAAAATCCAGGTATCAACGAGATTGTTAAAAGAAGTAATGGTGAATATTTCTTAGGTGATATAAATTCCGTTGAGACTGTAAGGGAAGTAATTAGAAAAGTAAATCCAGACCTAGGCGTTATAGGACCAGAAGAACCACTATTTCACGGTGTTTCTGACGTATTTAAACAAGAGGGAATCCCAGTATTTGGAGCTAGTAAAAGAAATGCTAGAATTGAGGAATCTAAAGTATGGGCTAGAGAAATTATGTGGAGATATTCAATTCCAGGGAGATTAAGGTTTAAGACTTTTTTCACAATAGAAGATGCTGCTAAATTTGTTTTAGAATACGGAGGATCCATAGCAATAAAGCCTGCTGGGCAAAGTGGAGGAAAAGGTGTAAAAGTAGTGGCTGATTTACAAGCATATTTATCCCAAGAGAAGAGGAATGCAATGAGTAAAAGTGTTAAAGATATAGGAAGTTTATACAAAAAAGAAGGAGAACCTAGGATTATAATAGAGGAAAAAGTTGATGGTCCAGAATACACACTTCACGTATTATCTGATGGAAATACTACTTTAGCCTTACCTTTAGCTCAAGATTATAAGAACGCCTATCAAGATGGGATAGGACCAGAAACTGGTGGTATGGGATCTATTTCTGGTCCAAGTAAATTGTTACCATTTATTAACGAGGAGGAATATGATATGACCTATGATATTGTTAAAAAGACAATAGAAGCAATCTATAAGGAAACTGGAGAGAAATATGTTGGAGTAATTGCTGGGCAAATGATGTTAACTGAATTATGGGGACCTACTGTAATTGAATACTATTCAAGGTTTGGTGATCCAGAAGCCTCAGCTCTTATACCTAGGATAGAATCTGATTTTGGAGAATTAGTGGAATTTACGGCCACTGGCCATCTAACTAAGGTTAATTTAAAAATCAATGATGAACCAACGGTCGTAAGAGCTGTCGCGCCTTTAGGTTATCCTTTATCTAAGAAATTAGCATCTGGCCATAAAATATGGTTAAATTTGGATAAGATAAAAGAAAATAATTGCTTAGTATTCTTTGGCTCTGTATCACTAGAAGGTATGCAGCTTATAACTAAGGGCTCTAGAGCATTAGAATTAGTCTCAATTTCACCATATAATGTAGCTTCAGAAAAATTGGATAAATGTATTCAATATATCTATTCAACTACCAAATTAATATATAGAACTGATATTGGAAGAACCATAGATGAACAAATAGAGAAGGCTGAGATTATAAGATATTCTTATAGAAATAGAATGAGATCTGGGAACTTAGGAGTTTCTGCAGATTGGTCTCCAACTGGTGGTTTATGGTGAGTGAAGAATACAGCAAGGCTGGAGTGGATTTAGGTAAATTAAGGAAATATCATGAAACTATTTCCAACATTATATCATCAACATATAAGAATACTCTAATAGGTGCGGGTCACTATTCTGGAGTTATAAGGATAGGCAATTTAAATGTCGCTGTTCACACAGATGGAGTTGGGACTAAAACTTTACTTGCTTTAAGGGCTGGAATAATAAAACCTGTCGGAATTGATTGTGTTGCAATGAATGTGAATGATCTTTTATGCGTTGGAGCTAAACCTATTGCATTGGTTGATTATTTAGCATTAGAGAAGCCTATGGATGAAATTGTAAATGAAGTAATTAGTGGATTAGTCGAAGGAGCAATAGAGTCTAATGTAGAAATTGTGGGAGGAGAGACTGCAATAATGCCTGATGTAATTAAGGGATTTGACTTATCGTGCACTGCAATAGGGATCGTGGAAAAATTGAAAATTGGCTCTGATATAAGGCCTGGTGATTATATTTTAGGATTAGCTAGTAATGGAATTCATGCAAATGGGTACTCATTGGTTAGGAAATTAATTAATGAGGGTAAGATTCCCTTAGATGAGTATAAGGAGGAATTACTCGCCCCAACTAAGATATATGTTAAGCCCGTATTAGAAGTTATGGATATGGTTAAAGGAATAGCTCATATAACTGGGGGGGCTTTTACTAAGCTTAAAAGACTTACTAGTTATAGACTGATTTTAAATATGCCGGAGCCCCCCGAAGTTTTTAAACTAATTGAGAAAGCTGGCGTACCTCATGAGGAAATGTATAAAGTTTTCAATATGGGTATAGGAATGATCTTATTTGTTTCAGAAGAGTTTGTTAATGAAGTAAAAAGTAAATTGGAAAAATACGTAAATGTATATGAACTTGGCAGAGTATATGAGGGGCAAGGTATAATTATAAGAACCTATAAGAACGTTATTCTTAATTTATAGAATTATGTGTATACCTTTTAAACTCTAAAGAATATAGAGGGTTCCAGTGACCTCAATATGAAACAAACAGATATAAAATCTTTGGTAAATTATGTAGCTTTAAAAATATTAGGTGGTAGCGACTATCTATTAGAAGCATTAGAGGAATATTTAGTAAAAGGGGAAGGACCAGCTACAGTCGCATATAAATATAATATATCTAAACATCAGCTACGTGGATATGCCCAGAGAATTATTGAAAAGAGTGGGAGTGAAGCTAAGGCTAAGAAGCTCGTACCAATTCTTAAAGCTATTTCAGACGAGGTAAAGCCTATAGTTAAAAAATCAAACGACGGATCATATGAATGTTCAATTTGCAACATTATTATTGCTAAAGAGGATAGTGAGGAACATGTCAGAAAATATCACAAGGAGATTTTAAATGAAAATATAAATAATATGATGAAAAAATTAGAGAAAATAAAGCAAGAAATGCAACAAAATAAAGCCGTAATATTTACTTCGGCAAGTTAATTCGTTTTTTGTACATTCCCCCATCGATACTGTTACTTTTTTAGTACTGCTCCTCACTTAGGTTTTTATTAATGATTGATAGTTTGTTATATATGCGAAAAGTTGTAAGCGTTAGACTGAGGGAAGATGTGCTAAGGGACATAGACAATTATACTAAAAAACTTGGACTAAATAGTAGAACAGAATTCATTAAACAAGCACTCATTTTCTATATAAAGAGAAAAGCTAAAGGAAACCTTTAACAATCTATATCTAGAGAAACCCTTAATTTGATTATATCAATTGTTTTTAAGCCAGCTATTTACGGACATTTATGAAATGAAAATAGTCTTAGCTTACTCGGGTGGGTTAGATACTACAGTTGCCATAAAATGGCTAAAGGAAACCTTTAAGGCTGATGTTATAACAGTTACTGTAGATGTAGGACAAAAAGAAGACTTTAAAAAAATTGAGGAAAGAGCATATATAGCTGGAGCCTCGAAACATTATACAATAAATGCAGTAGAAGAGTTCGCTAATAACTATATTTCATACGCAATAAAATTGAACGGGCTATATGAGGGAGTTTACCCTCTATCAACTGCCCTAGCAAGACCACTAATTGCAGAGAAAGTAGTAGAGGTTGCAAAAAAGGAAAGTGCTGATGCAGTTGCACACGGTTCTACTTCAAAAGGTAACGATCAAGTGAGATTTGATCTAGCTGTAAAAACGCTGTACCCAGATGCTAAAATAATAGCACCGGCCAGAATATGGAATATGACCAGAGAAGATGAGATAAAATATGCTAAAGAAAAAGGAATACCAATAAAAATAGAAAGTAACAAGTATAGTATAGACGAGAATTTATGGGGAAGAAGTATAGAAGGAGATATAATATCTGATCCTTCAGTGGAGGTCCCAGAGGACGCTTTTGAATGGACAAAACAGACTGCTCATAATAAAGAAATAATTGCTATACAATTTAAGAACGGTCTGCCTATTTCAATAAATGAAGAAAAAATGGAATTAAGTAAACTAATAGCATTACTTAATCTAAAACTAGGTAGCCACGGTTTTGGTAGAATAGAACATATAGAGAATAGGGTTGTCGGATTTAAATCAAGAGAGGTGTATGAAGCTCCTGCCGCTTTAGCATTAATAATAAGCCATACTGATTTAGAAAAGACAATTTATACGCCTTTTGAGTTAAGGTTTAAAAGGTACGTTGACCAGTTATGGGCAGATTTAGTATATCAAGGATTATGGTTTGAACCATTAAGGGAGACACTACATAAAACTGCCGATGATATGAACAGGTGGATTGAAGGAGAAGTAAAACTTGAAGTATTCAACGGCTCATTAAGGGTAATTGGAAGAAAATCGATATACTCTCCATATTCAGAAAAAATAGCTAGTTACAATAAGGGTTGGTATCCAACAGATGAAATGGCAAGAGGATTCATAGAAATTTGGGGAATGCATTCCTTAATGGCAAAACGAGTTAGGGGATAAATGGATGCTATATAGAAGTTGGGGATCTCAAAAAGATGAGGTAATTAATTTTACCTCCTCTTTAGATAGTGATAGATTTATAATTGATGAAGTAAAATTAACTATGAAAGCTCATATAATAAGTTTATATTTGAGTGGCTATATAAACAAAGAAGTAGCAAAAAAAATACTCATAGCCTTAAAGGACTTTAAAGAAGTAGGAGAAGGATATGAGGACATTCACGAAGCCTTAGAAGACTTCCTTTTAAAGAAAGTAGGAGAAGATGCCGGATGGATAGGCCTAGGTAGGAGCAGAAATGATCATGTTGCGACTGCGCTAAGGTTAAAACTTAGAAATGAATTAATAGATATCTTAAATGATATTAATAAAACGAGAGAATTACTATTACATAAGGCAAAAGAGCACATAACAATAATATTCCCATCATATACACATTTGCAATTAGCTCAACCGACTACCTTCGCTCATTACTTAACGTATATTGAGGAAGAACTTTCATCTAGATGGGAAATGATATTCTCTGCATTAAAACAAATAAATAAATCGCCTTTAGGGGCTGGAGCAATAGTAGGTTCTAATGTTAAAATTGATAGAGTAAAGGAGTCCGAACTGCTTGGCTTCGACGGAATTATTTATAATACTATATCTGCAACATCATCGAGAGCCGATTTAATTTCAGCAATTGCAGAACTTGTAACGTTAATGGTAAGCTTAAGTAGAGTTGCTGAAGACATGATATTTTTCTCGTCAATTAAACTGATCACCTTGCCCGATTCTCATGTTAGTACAAGTAGCTTAATGCCTCAGAAAAGGAATCCAGTTACAATGGAGATATTAAGGGCAAAAGCAGGTGAGATTATAGGATTTTTAACTTCTATACTCTCAATTTATAAAAGTTTGCCATTTGGTTATAATTTGGATTTACAAGAAATGAACAAATATTACTGGCTAGTAACAAGTTATGTTAAATCCTCTTTAAACATTTTATATTCATTATTCAATAATATTATTGTAAATAAGGTAGATATAGACAAGTATAGCTTAGCTACAGATGATGCCGAATTAATTTCAATAAATAACAAAATACCATATAGATCTGCTTATTTTGAAATTGCGAAGAGAATAAGAGAGGGTCAATATGAGACAACTTTAAAAGTAGAAGATTCAATTAAGATGAAGGCAGTAATAGGATCTCCTAATTTTGATTTAATGGGCAATCTGATAAAAATAAGAGAGGAAAAATTAAGGAATGACATCAGAAGAATTGAAGAATATAGATTAGAAATAATATCAAAAATGGGAGAATTAGAGGTGATAGAAAATGGAATTGAAGAGTGAGAAAGGTTATCTTTACTTAGAAGATGGAACGTTAATTGAAGGATACGGATTTGGAGCTAAGGGAATTAGAGTAGGAGAAATAGTATTTACTACCGCAATGAATGGATACGTGGAAAGTTTAACAGATCCTTCATATAAAGGGCAGATATTAATTATAACTCATCCTTTAGTAGGTAATTATGGTATTCCTAAGAAAGAATATCAACAAGGGATATTAACTAATTTTGAATCAGAAAGAATTCAGGTTGAGGGATTAGTAGTAACTGAACACACGGAACCCATTAAATGGAATTCAACAATGTCACTTGATGAATGGTTAAAATCAGAGAACGTTCCGGGAGTGTTTGGCGTAGATACTAGAATGTTAGTAAAGAAAATAAGAACATTTGGAACTATGATGGGTATTATTGCCTCTAAGCAGGAGATTAATGATCCAAGAAAATATTTAGAGAAGAAGTATGACGAAATAGATTTCACTAAATTTACTTCGCCTAAGTCTCCCATATTTCATCCAAATAATGGTGAACCTATAGTAGTAATAGATTGTGGGATAAAACACGGTATATTATATTCACTATATCAGAGAGGTTTCTCAATAGTTAGAGTCCCTTGTGATTACACAGCAGATGAGATAATACAATTCGATCCTAAAGGAATTGTATTTAGCAATGGTCCAGGAAATCCCAATTTGTTATCAGCGCAAATTAAAACATTTTCAGAATTAATTGAATACAAAATCCCTATATTAGGTATTTGCCTAGGGCATCAAATAGCTACATTAGCTCTAGGGGGCAAGATTAGAAAAATGAAATTCGGGCATAGAGCAATAAATAAGCCAGTTATTGAAGTGAGTTCTGGTAAATGTTACATTACTACTCATAACCACGGATATGGAATTATAGATAGATCTGATATTCCTCCGAATACTAAGGTCTGGTTCTATAATCCAGATGATGGTACAATAGAGGGTTTAGTTCATGAAAAACTGCCTATTATTACTACTCAATTTCACCCAGAAGCTAGACCAGGACCTTGGGATGTTACATGGGTATTTGATAAATTTAAGAATATGGTGATTAGAAAATGAGGGAAACTTTAAAGAAAGTTTTAGTAGTCGGATCTGGTCCCATAAAAATAGCAGAAGCAGCTGAATTCGATTACAGTGGTAGTCAGGCATTAAAAGCGTTAAAGGAGGAAGGAATAGAGACAATATTAGTAAATTCTAACGTAGCTACAGTCCAGACTAGTAGGAAATTCGCTGACAAATTATATATGTTGCCAGTAGTGTGGTGGGCTGTAGAAAAGGTTATAGAAAGAGAAAGACCCGATGGGATAATGATAGGGTTTGGAGGGCAGAGTGCATTAAATGTCGGAGTAGATTTGTATAAAAAAGGGATATTACAAAAGTATGATGTAAAAGTATTAGGAACACCGATTGAAGGTATAGAAAAAGCACTGAGTAGAGAGAAGTTTAGAGAGACAATGATAGAAAATAACTTGCCAGTACCCCCAAGTTTATCAGCTAGAAGTGAAGAAGAGGCGATTAAAAACGCGAAGATTATAGGATACCCTGTAATGGTTAGAGTTAGCTTTAACCTAGGAGGAAGAGGTTCTATGGTAGCCTGGACTGAAGATGATTTAAAGAGAAATATTAGAAGAGCGTTATCACAAAGTTATATAGGTGAAGTTCTGATAGAAAAATACCTACACCATTGGATAGAATTAGAATACGAAGTAATGAGAGATAAGAAAGGCAACTCTGCAGTTATAGCGTGTATTGAGAATTTAGACCCCATGGGAGTTCACACTGGTGAATCTACAGTAGTTGCACCTTGTCAAACATTAGATAATTTGGAATATCAAAATATGAGAAGTTTGGCTATAGAAGTAGCTAGATCAATTGACCTAATCGGAGAATGTAACGTTCAATTTGCCCTAAATCCTAAAGCTTATGAATACTATATAATAGAAACTAATCCAAGAATGTCGAGATCAAGTGCTTTAGCAAGTAAGGCTACTGGCTATCCATTAGCATATGTAGCTGCTAAATTGGCATTAGGATATGAGCTTTACGAAGTTATAAATAAGGTGTCTGGGAGGACTTGTGCATGTTTTGAACCTAGTTTAGATTATATAGTAATAAAAATTCCTAGATGGGATTTAAACAAATTTGAGAACGTAGACCAGTCATTAGGTACTGAAATGATGAGCGTAGGCGAAGTAATGAGTATAGGAAGAACGTTTGAGGAGAGCTTACAGAAGGCTATAAGAATGCTAGATATTGGAGAACCTGGTTTGGTAGGAGGTAAAATATATAATTTAAAAATAAGCAAAGAGGAGGCTTTAAAGTACTTGAAAGAGAGAAGACCCTACTGGTTCCTTTATGCGGCTAAGGCGTTTAAAGAAGGGGCTACTGTAGACGAGGTATATGAAGCTACTGGCATTAATAAATTCTTCTTAAACAAAATTAGGAATTTAGTAGAGTTTTATGAGAATATTAAAACCTCAAAAAAGATTGATACTGAAACATTAAAGATTGCTAAAAGACTTGGTTTTAGTGATGAGCAGATAGCTAAGGCTTTGAACACTTCCGTCGAATATATAGAAAAATTAAGAGAACAAAATAATGTAATTCCTGTGGTAAAACTTATAGACACATTAGCTGGAGAGTGGCCTGCTGTAACAAATTACATGTATCTTACTTACAATGGAACACAAGACGATATAGAATTTTCGTCTGGAAACAAATTGTTAATTGTAGGAGCTGGTGGATTTAGAATAGGAGTTTCAGTGGAATTCGACTGGAGTGTAGTATCGCTAATGGAAGCTGCAATGAAATATTTTGACGATGTAGCTGTTATTAATTACAATCCAGAGACCGTATCCACTGATTGGGATGTTGCCAAAAAGTTATATTTCGATGAAATATCCGTAGAGAGAATTATTGATCTGATTAAAAAGGAGAGATTTAGATATGTAGCGACTTTCTCTGGCGGTCAAATAGGCAACAACATAGCTAAGGAGTTAGAGGAGAGGGGAATAAGATTATTGGGAACCTCTGGCAATAGTGTAGATACTGCAGAGAATAGGGAAAAATTCTCAAAGTTATTAGATAAATTAAATATACCTCAACCTCAGTGGATTTCCGCAACATCTTTGAACGAAATAAGAAAATTCGTTAATGAGGTAGGATTTCCTGTCCTAGTTAGACCAAGTTATGTCTTAAGTGGATCCTCCATGAAAATAGCGTATACTGAAGAGGAATTATATGAGTATGTAAAGAGAGCTACTGAAATTTCACCTAAATATCCAATTGTTGTATCGAAGTATATAGAAGATGCCATAGAAGCAGAAATTGATGGAGTATCTGACGGAAAGAAAGTGCTTGGAGTGACATTAGAACATATAGAAGAAGCTGGGGTTCATAGTGGAGATGCCACAATGTCAATTCCTTACAGAAAGTTAACTAATAATGAATTAATTAAAATGAGAAATTACGTAGTAAGTCTTGCAAGTGAACTTAACATTAGAGGTCCTTTTAACGTACAATTTGTAGTAAAGAATGGGACACCTTATATAATAGAATTAAACCTTAGGGCGAGTAGATCTATGCCATTTAGCAGTAAAGCAAAGGGGATAAATCTAATCGCAGAAGCAATGAGGGCTATTTTTGAGGGATTATCATTTTCTGAGGAATATTATGAACCTCCTTCAAAATATTGGGCAGTAAAGAGTGCCCAATTCTCCTGGGCTCAATTAAGAGGAGCATATCCATTCTTAGGACCAGAGATGAAGAGTACTGGCGAGGCTGCGTCATTTGGCATAACGTTCTACGATGCATTACTTAAGAGTTGGCTCTCAACTTTGCCAAATAGAATTCCAAACAAAAATGGTATTGCTTTAGTATATGGTGAGAAAAATATTAAGTACCTTGAAAATACGGTAAGGAATTTAAGCAAATATGGCTTACTAGTTTATACCTTATCGGAAGTTTACATAAACGGGGCTGAGAGTATAAATAAAGAAAAAGCTGAAGAATTAGTAAGAGGTAAAAAAATAGAAATAATAGTTACTGATGGATATTTAAAGAAAATAGATTACAATATAAGGAGGTTAGCGGTTGATTACAACATACCTTTAATATTAAATGGCAGATTAGGAGAGGAAATTTCCAAAGCTTTACTAGAATCTGATTCCCTAACTTTCTATGAAATTTCTGAGTATGGAGGAGGAATATAAGTTGAAAATAGCTCTAATAGTAGATATAATAAGACAAGAGGAGAAATTACTCATAAAGGCGTTAAATGATAGAAACGTAGATTACGACGTAATTAACGTGGGTCAAGAGCCTATACCATTTAATAAAGCTCTTGGGAAATATGATGTAGGCATAATTAGACCAGTTAGCATGTATAGAGCATTATATTCTTCTGCAGTATTAGAGGCTTCTGGAGTTCATACAATAAACTCCACTGAAGCGATAAGCATATGCGGGGATAAAATTCTCACTTATTCAAAACTATTTAAAAATTCAATTCCAATTCCAGACTCAATAATTGCAGCCTCACCAGATGCAGTGATGAAAGCGTATGAACAAATGGGATTCCCATTAATAGATAAGCCTCCAATTGGAAGCTGGGGTAGAATGGTATCTCTTATAAGGGATGTATATGAAGGAAAAACTATAATTGAACATAGAGAAATGCTGAACAATGCCGCGTTAAAAGTTCACATTATACAAGAATACATTAAGTTTAAGAATAGAGATATTAGATGCATTGTAATAGGTGAGGAGTTATTAGGGTGTTATGCGCGCAACATCCCTCCCAATGAATGGAGGGCAAATGTAGCACTTGGAGGAAATCCTACACCAATTCAGGTTGATGAAAAATTAAGGGAATTAGCTATAAACGCTGCTAGGGTGGTAAAAGGAGAATTTGTATCCATTGATATCCTAGAACATCCAATGAAGGGATATGTAGTAAATGAATTAAATGATGTTCCTGAGTTTAAAGGATTTATGTTAGCTACTGGAATTAACGTTGCTGAGAAACTCATAGATTATATAATTAAGATTTACCGAGCTTAGCTAGAAATATGTCATGATTAGTTTCCTCTAAAAGTCTTCTTAAGTTATCTATTTTCTGTCTTAAACCTGGTACTAAAGATTTTGGATATTCGAAACCCCATAGTAACTCGTATAACTCTTCCATAAGCTCGTACGTTTTCTCAGCTTCTTCTATGTTATTCTTCTTTAATAATTCTAGAACTCTTCTCCTCATTTCGCCTATTGCATCAGCTATTCCAGTTATATAATATGTATCTGGAATACCTAAATCGTTTGCTAATTTCAATTTTACGTTAAAATATAATGAAATTATCACTGAAGCCTCTGCCAATTCTTGAAATGCAATACCAACATCTCCATATAAGAGTTCTGGAAAGTTTTTTATTATATTACGTATTTGTTCAGCTTTTTCTAATGCCATTTCATATTTCTTTAACGCTTCCTCTTTCTTTCCCCTATGAGATAGTGATATGGTTTCACCGCAATATCTTATTACTTCTCTAGCTAGTAATAATAATTTCTCTCTATTTTCAAATCTTTCTTGAAGAGATTGATTAACTGAATTTAGATACTCCCTAATTTCTTCGGCAACCATAGTTATGTGACATTTATTCAAATTTTTAACTCTATCGCCTTTCAACTAAATGAGAGATTAAATTAATGTTTTCATATCTTTACTACTCTTAAATAACACGATTAAAAATAGTAATATTATACAAATTGGTAATGCTAATTCATCATAAACATTTAAATTGTTCTTACTAAAGATCAATATTAAGTCTATATTTTAGATTTATATATAATCAAATACATCGTTTTATATTGTAGAAACATACTTATACTTCTTAAGCAAGTTTATACATATGAGAACTATTTATAAGGTTTCGGTCATAGGAGCTGGCGTTATAGGAGCTGGTTGGGCAACACTCCTAGCAACAAAAGGTTATAAGGTTAATTTTTATACAGAAAAGAGAGAAACTCTTGAAAAAGGTTTAGATAAAGTAAGGGGTTATTTAAATAGTTTAAAAGAAATAGGAATGATTAATAATTATACAGAAGAATATATGAAAAATATTCATGCTACAACCAAAATTGATGAGGCTATAAATAATACTGATTTTATATTAGAGGCTATAATTGAGGATTATGAAGCTAAAAAGAAATTATTCAATTATTTAGATAATTATTTAGATAAAGATATAATTATAGCCAGTAGTACTTCTGGATTATTAATGACTGAAATACAGAAGGCTATGCATAGATACCCAGAGAGAGGAGTAATAGCACATCCTTGGAATCCTCCACACTTGTTACCTCTAGTAGAAATCGTACCAGGTGAAAAGACGTCAAAGGAAACTTTAGATACGACTAAAAGTTTCATGGAAAGTTTAGATAGAGTAGTTGTAGTTTTAAAGAAGGAAATCCCAGGCTTTATAGGAAATAGATTAGCTTTTGCACTTTTTAGAGAAGCTGTAAATTTAGTTGATGAGGGAATTGCAACAGTTGAGGATATAGACAAAGTTATGACAGCAGCAATAGGCTTAAGATGGGCATTTATGGGACCTTTCTTAACTTATCATTTAGGAGGAGGTGAAGGCGGCATAGAATATTTCTTTAGTAGAGGATTCGGTTATGGAGCAAATGAGTGGATGCATACTTTAGCTAAATGGGATAAATTCCCCTATACTGCTGTAAAGAAAGTAATAGAGCAAATGAAGGAATACGAGAAAATTAAGGGAAAGAGTTTTCAGGAATTATCTAAGTGGAGAGACGAAATGCTTGTTAGGGTATATAAGGCAGTTATGGGGAAGTAATTTTATTTTAAAAATTAATTCTTACTCCTCTCTAAACTCTAATATACCTAGACTCTCCAATAATCCAGAATCGGTAACATCAAAGAGTATGGCATCTTCTTCTCCTAAATTGACGTGATAATGTATTTCATTGGCAGGAACTACGAAAACATCACCTTCTTCCCACTCAAGTTTTTTATTACCCACAATTGAATATCCTTTTCCCTTAAACACAAAATAAATAGAGGACATATTATGAGAATGTGGTTTTGTTGAGGTTTTAGGCTTAATTAGTTGAAACCCAGCCATCATAACTGGAGTAAGCCCTCTATTTCTACACGTTGATGGAGAATAAAACATAACTTTAGCCACCCCCTTCTCTATTTTTCCCGACTCAGCTATTTTTTGCAATAAAGGTAGTATTTTAGCAAATTTTATTATTTTTGGCTCTACTTTCTTAGGAGGCGTCGTATATTCCATAAACGTAACTACTTTTAAATCATCCTCTTCTATGTTTTTAATTAACTCCATTATATCTTTTCTTAAATCATCTTGCTTATCGACTCTTTCCAACCTTTGCATAAATTTATATTCTTTAAAGTATTTAAAAAGTTGACTATTATGAAGAGAATATGTTATTATAATTATGGAAATAAGAAATGCGTTACAATATGCGGCAGTGTTATTTGTGACGAAAATATTGTAAATAAGTATATCATATTATGTGAATTATGCAATAGTAGAGACGGAAAGTTTTGTGTAGAATTTTATGAGCTATTTAATTGTAATACTATAGGCTCTTGGTGGAACATAGAGTAAGATTTGCAGTTGCCAATAGTTTCCGATAAATCGTGAAATTTATATCATTTGATATCACTTAGCATTCCTAATCCCCTTAACGTTATTAAGTAAGCTGAGGCTGTATGCCTATCAAAACCCTTCTCCCTCATCACCTTCTCGTGATCTTCTGAATTAGTAGTACCCTTAGGATTAACCAGAATAACATTAAAACCCAACCTTAACGCCTTAATAACACCGTGGATTAGCAACTGCTTCTTAGCAAACCTACTAATCTTCCTATTGCCACTCATACTCTAGTGAACTTCCTCTTCTTAACTAGGAATAGATCCTCAAATACAACATAATCAACACCAACCCTTGGGAGAAAATTAAGGGCTTACGATAAAGAATTCAAATACAAAGCCCTTAATTTTCTCCTTAGGAAATCCATGAGAAACGATCTCAGAATACCACAAAGCCCTTTTAGCAATAACTCCACCATCCTTATTAATAACAACGACGTCTAACCCATCACTATTCAAATCGAAACCGCAAACAAACCGTAACCCTTAGACTTCTGCACCGAGAAATACTTCAAGTACAACCAAAGTGGCACTTGAAGATAAATGCTCAAACGAAATTATTACACCACTCGTTTTCTCTATCCAACAAACCATCAACAATTGTCTTAGCTTGTTTTAAAGCGGTTTCAAGGTAAACGTAGTTCGGTAAAACGTTATAAAACTCCTTAGTTAACTCATCAACGCTCTTCACATTAAACAATTGTCTAATAGCACTCTTAACGACTTGTGAGTAAGCCCTAGCAATCCTAACAACCCTATCCTTATCTTCAAAAATTACCTTACCGTTTATTGTATTGGAAGTTGTCAATTGCTCCCCTAGAAGCTATTAGCTTACTCCTCATCATCTGGCAATATAACAATTACAATCACCTCCTTTCCAGCAATTTTACTAACCTTATCCCTAACACTTTTCGGCACGTTTATTGTATACCTTTGATCCCCGTACTTATCCCTACCGGCTGAGGATATGACTCCTCGGAAAACAATCTGTTCCATATGCTTATAGGCAACCGCAAAATTTATAAGCTTTTCCGTTAACATTAACATGTAGAAGAGAACCCTACAGTGAACCCGAGGAGTAATGTGAGGGGTTCAATGAGGCTTCCCATGTCGTGGCTGGCTCCCTAACCTAGGCGTGGGGAGCCGGAAAAGGATTATGAGGACGAGGGTTGAATCATGAAATCTCAATGAAAGTCCGATCCCTACCTCCTAAGCAGAACATAAGGAATTTCATATTAAGTATCTTTCTTTACCTCACGTAGATTTCATAATGTCACAGATACTAAATCTTGCAATTTAAATCTGAAAAGAGTTAGTAATATATAATAGCGCAAAATATATAAAATTCATGAGATAAGTTAAATGTTAATCACAGTTACATTTGTCAGGCTTTTATAATCGAAATTAAATGAGGAAGTTACATTTTATTATTTAGCATATATCTTCACTTTAGTTTTCGTGCTAGCTAAATTATAGATAGACCAGTTACCCTTAATTTTCCGCTTACTATATTCCCATATAATTTAGCCTCTTTAGAGCTTGCAACTATATTTTTGAGTAAATTCTTAATATCACCACTTATTACAATTTCTCTTAAACCTATTCTTTCTCCACTTTTGTTTAACCAGCCGACGCTTGCTACCACACTAAATTCTCCAGAACTATAGTTTGCTGTATGAACTCCTTGAACTTGATCTACTGTGATAGTCCCATCTTCTATGTTTGATTCAGTTCTCTTATACTTGATAATTAAGTTTGATGGACTTATACGTGGTAAAACCGAGTACGATGGTATTAAATTTCCATATAATGTTCTAGAAGCTGAATTAGTATTTTCAAGAGATGTCTTTATAGACCAATAAGTATTATTAAGAAATGTTTTTATCTCACCATTATAAATAATTCTGTTTTGTTTCGATGGCATTCCTTCATCATCAAATGATCTGCTAAAAGGTAATTTAGGCTCTAAAGGATCGTCAATTATTTCAAGGTTTTCATTTATGTGTTCATTTAAGTTAAAAGGAGTACTTTTCCTATAGAGATTTTCAGCGGAAACTGCAGCTGATAAAAGGGGACTTAACAAGTTATTTATAGCCTTCTGAGTTAGCGTTATATCATATCCTTTAACGTCTATTTTTTCTCTTTTACTAAATACAGATGCTTTTTCTGATAACTCCTCTTTAAGCTCATTTATATCTATATGAAATCCGTGTGAAAACCTATATTCGTATATCTCTGGTGAAACGATATTGTTCTCCTTAAAAATGCCCGATGCGAAAATGCTAACTATACTACGTTTTTCGCTAACATCTATCCCTTCAGTACTAAGAATTGATACTTCATAAACTCCAGTAACTACTTCAGCAAAAGTTAAGTTTATTTTTTCTTCAAGTTCTATAATTTCTTTAATTAATTCCTTAGATTTTTCTTCTGAGTCCTCGACTTCATTGTCATATAAACCGGTAATTTTTTGTAAGGGTTTTGGCGAAGGTAGGGTATTAGCATTATCTTTATCACTTAATTTTGCTAATTTAATTGCATTATCTAAAATAGTATCATTTAGATTATTACTATATATGAATCCTAGCCTGTTATCATATATTACCCTTATTCCATATCCCACTTCTTCCCCCTTAATAGTCTTATACGTTCTTTCTTTTGCTATTTGATATTCCTTTAATCTAATTGTGTAAATTTCAGCTGAAATTCCTAAGTTTTTAGCCCTTGAAATAAGTCTCTCGCTCAAATTCCCCCCACCTTAATGCTTGATAATCTTATATAAGGTCCTCCGTCACTTACTGGTACAACTTGTCCATATTTCCCACAATAACTTGTATCTAAATCAAATTTTTTAGAAACTAACTCGATTTTACCTAAAGTTTCTATAGTGTACCCAGAAATTCCTACATTTCTTATCGGCTCTTTAATTTCTCCATTTTCTATTCTATAACCTTCTTGTATACTAAATTGAAAAGTACCATCTGGGCTAGTCTCACCACCTATTGGCGAAACCATGTAATAACCTTCTTTTATGCTCTCAAATAGTTCCTCTAGCTCAGCATCTCCTGGCTTCATATAGGTATTCCTCATTCTAATTAGCGGGGGATCTCTGAAACTCTGAGCTCTAGCATTACCAGTAGGAGGTTGTCCTAAATACGCTGAATAATATCTATCAGTCATAAATTCTCTTACTATACCATTTTCTATTATTTTTACCTCTCTTCCTTCTACTCCCTCATCGTCATAAATTAAAGTGCCGAATGCCTTATTGTGATTTAAGGTAGGGAGATCTGAAATATTAACGAAATCTGGCGCGATCTTCTTACCCTTTAACTTATATAATATACCATCTAAGGCTCCATCAGCCTCAGCTAAATGACCTAAAGCCTCATGAGTGAAAACACCTACCACTTCTGGTGCTAATACTACTTGATACTGTCCAGCCTTTGCGGTTCTTCCTTTTAATTGATTTGTTAGTCTCTTCCTTACCCTCTCTAATATTTCGTTTATATCAAATATATCAAGCACGTAACCTAAGTGAGTAGAAACTGCGTCAAATGCTTCCGCTATTATGTTACTTTCTCTACCTACTACAGTGATAGTTAATCTGGAGATATTCCCTTCGCTTACTAATTCCCTATCCTCAGTACTATAATATTCCTTGTGGAATTTCTCCTCATAATATTTTATTGTAAACGATCTTATGCTCTCATGTAAATTTCCTATATATTCCTTTATCTTCTCTAAATCTTTTGCTTCTTCTTCTATACTTTTCTGGAATCTCTTTCCAATTGTTATTCTGTCATGTTTAGAAGGTAAGAAAACTATATTGACTTTCTCATCTCCATAAGCACTATTAATTGCATCTTCAATATCAATATTACTTATCTTATTTGTACTTTTAAATCCAAAATTCCTATTTTGTATTATCCTAATGAAGTAACCTTCTTCTTCTCCTTGATTTAAGTATTTTCTCTCTTCTGTAATAGTAATTGATCTTGACTCGATTTTTTCATACCTAATGTCTGCAAATGTCGCACCTAGAATTTCAGCCCTTTTTAGGTACTCAAACATATATTTATTTTAATACCTCACAACATATATAAACACGAATGAACGTAGAAAAGATAAGCATATCATTACCTAAGGATCTTTATAAAGAATTAGAGGATTTTATAAATAGTAGGGGAATAGGAGACAGATCAAAAGTACTGCAAATAGCCTTAAGGAACTATTTAGATGAAAATAGGGGAGGAAATGAGCTTGTATATGGGGTTATTAACTTAGTTTACGACCATGAATTAGCATCGGAATTTTTAACTGAAGTTCAGCATGAATACAATAGTTATATAATATCTACTCTTCACATTCACGCTAATGAAAGGATATGTATAGAGGCTATAGCGGTAAAGGGTGAAAAAAGTAAACTAGTTGAGTTAACTAATAAATTAAGCCAAGCTAGAGGAATTCTTAAAGCCAGACTGTTAATATCTTATCCATATGAAAGCACTTAGTATTTTAGATGAGGCAAGGAGATTAGGAATTTTCGTAGCTCTGGCTGAGGTAGTTAATGTTACAGTAAGGCAGAGTGATCATGCCCTTGATGAAATTATTTCTAAAATAGAGGAAAAATACAAAATTCAAGATCCAGAATCATTAAAAAATGATCCAGTAGTAAGGGCATATAGGGATTTTTATTGGAGAATAGGAATAGATCCCACTAAAGTTAGACCTAGTGGAGAAGCCCTAAGAAGGAGAGTATCTAGAGGAAATAAATTCCCTAGAATAAATACCGTAGTCGACATAGGCAATATTGCTAGTATTGAAACCTTAGTACCAATAGGGCTTTACGATAGGGATAAGATAACGGGAAACTTACATATAGTATTATCCTCTGGCAATGAGCAATTTTTAGGATTGGGTGGGAAGAATATCGAAAAGCTAGATAAAGGTATACCAATATTAATTGATGATGAAGGGAAAGTCCTTCACATTTATCCTCATAGAGACTCTATACTTACTAGTATAACTCTAGAAACCAAGAACGTAGTAATTATAGGAGCTGGAGTTCCTAATGTGGATAAAGCGTTGGTCAAGCGTGCTGTTGATTTTGTGGTAGATTTATTAGAGAAAATAGCTGGTGGTAAAAGAGAGTATGAAACTTTGGTGATAACATGAGATTGCTATTAATAGGATACGGGAACGTAGGTAGAGCCTTTAGAAAACTACTAAAGGAAAAAAGTGAGAAATATCCTATTTTGCAGAATATAAAAATTGAAGGAATAATTACTAGAAGGGGATTAATGATAGGAGACAAGGAGAATTTTAACCCAGATAAAAAAACTACCATACTAGAAGCTATAGATGAAATACAACCTGACGTTATTGTTGACATGTCATCGCCAAACTATAAAGATGGAGAACCCTCGGTTAGTGCATACGTTAAGGCCTTATCTAATGGAATTCACATTATAACTACTAATAAGGCTCCCTTAGCGTTAAAATTTAGAGAATTAATGGAAATAGCGGAGTCTAAAGGTGCTAAGATTGGATTTCAAGGTACCGTTATGAGCGGAACACCTTCAATAAACTTATTTAGAGTCCAACCAGTAGCAGAGGTTTTCAGAATTAGGGGGATACTTAACGGGACTACCAATTATATATTGTCAAGAATGTACGAGGGGTTAAGCTTTGAAGAGGCGTTAAATGAGGCTAAGGAAAAGGGTTATGCAGAAGAAGATCCTACTTTAGATTTAAACGGTTTTGACGCAGCTGCCAAATTGACAATCCTAGTGAATTTTATGATGAATAGGAGTATAAGATTAGGGGACTTTAAGTTTAAGGGAATTGAGGGAATTAATAGCGATGAGATTAGGCGGATTAAAAGTGAAGGTAAGAAGATAAAACTAATAGCATATGCTGACAATTATACTATAGAAGTATCACCTAAAGTATTAAGTTCTCAAGATCCGTTATTTTATATAGATGGAGTTGAAAACGCATTAGAAATAGAAAACGAAATTCAGAGAATTATAATAAGAGGACCGGGGGCGGGACCTATTAATGCTGCGTACGGTGCGCTTACCGACTTAGTACTTTTATTAAAAGGATGTTTGTGATGTAGATTTTTATTCCCATAAAACTTAATTTTAATTAATGAGTTTACAGCATAAAGTAAAAGCTTACTTAAAATTGGGGAAACTTGGTGTAGTAAGTTTATTAGACCTTGCAGCTATAGCAGGGTCAATTTTAGGGTATAGGCATGGTCTTTCTCTTCTTCCTATGATCCCAATGATAATTGGAGGAACCTTAGCGTCAATGGGTGCAATGATAATTAACAGTGGGATAGAAATTGATAAAGATAAAGTTATGTCAAGAACCTCAAGAAGACCTACTGTTGTCGGTTATGTTAGTAAGAAGGAGGCTATAATAGTGGGAACTATATTATCGATTTTTGGTATATTAATGGGATTTTTAGATAATATTCTTACTGCATTTTTCATAGCTTTAGGAGTTACAATCTACGTATTTGTTTACACAATTTTGTTAAAACCTAGGACATGGCTTAATATAGTGATAGGTGGATTTGCGGGGAGTGCTGCAGCATGGGCGGGTTATGTTTCAATTACGGATTCCTTCACCTTAGAGGGGTTTCTATTAGGCTTCTTAATATTTATGTGGACCCCAGGACATTTCTGGTCCTTGGCACTCAAATATAGGGAAGATTATATAAATGCTCATTATCCTATGTTACCTGCACTTGTAGATATAACTACTTCCGCAAAGGCAATAGCTATATCTAATGCGTTAATGGTTCCAGTAGTTATAGCACTATTTATGTACTTAAACCCCTATTATTTGGCTGCTTCAGTAATAATTAGCATATTCCTACTATACCTATCCTTTAAACTTATAAGAAATCCTACTAAGGAGGAGGCAATGAGATCATTTATATTCTCCAATATTTATTTAATGATAATTTTACTGCTAATTATTCTGTCTAAATTAATATGATATATCTATTACCATATCGGCTATCTTCTTGTTAGAGGAGATTAAAACTCTTACGTCAATATCTCCACATTTCCTTCTAATCACTAATTTGTCCTCATTTAGATAAGATACCTTAAGTCCACTACAATTTGATATTGACGATAATTTATAATAGTAATACGGGTTTCTTATCCTACTTAAAGCCTTATTAAATGCATAGTTAAACAATTCATGAGGATCGTATGATGTCATATTTATGGGAATTTTTAATTTTATTTCAATATAATCTTCACTGAAACTCACTGACATAGTCTTTCTAGTTAACAAATACGTTAAGGGTAATGACATTATTACTGGAATAAGAATAATGTATTCAAGATATTTTGGTATTACACTTAAAAGCAAATAGTACGTAGTAGCTAAAGTTATTGGTAATCCGATCATTAAATATTTTAAAGTTTCCTTTAAATCACCGTATTTTTTACTAATTATAACAGACACTATTGTGGTTCCAGCTAATGGCGGTATTGATGCTAATAATGTTATAAGAATATCTCTTTTGTTCACATGATTTATTAATACTCATTAGCTTAAAAAGATAAATATTACCAAATTACATTGTCTTTGAGGTTCTTTAAATGGAGACTATTCTAGTTAAAGATGAAAATCCCATAAGGTGGATAATATTAAATAGACCAGATAGATTAAATGCAATAAATTTAAAAATGATAGAAGAAATTGAGGAAACATTGAAAGAAATAGAAAATAATGACAATATAAAAATTATAATTATTACAGGTAATGGGAGGGCTTTCTCTGCTGGGGCAGATATATCTCAATTTAAAGAATTAGATCCAGTAAAAGCCTGGCTATTTTCAACTAAGGGCCAAGGGTTAATGAATTACATAGAGAAATATCCTAAGCCAACAATAGCTATGGTAAATGGTTACGCTCTTGGAGGAGGTTTAGAACTAGCCTTAAGCTGCGATATTAGAATAGCCTCGACTAATGCCGAATTAGGTTTTCCAGAGATTAATTTAGGCATCTTTCCAGGCTTTGGTGGTACTCAAAGATTAGTAAGACTAGTAGGAAAAGGAAAAGCATTAGAACTTATGATGACTGGTGATAGGATTAAGGCAGACTATGCTGAAAGGTTAGGTTTAGTTAACAAGGTTGTTAGTCCAGATGCATTAGAAAATGAGACTAAACAATTGGCATTAAAAATTGCCGAGAAATCTCACATTGCATTAAGATTGATAAAGGCTGTAGTAAATTACGGTTTGGATTCTCCTATATTAAGCGGACTAGAAATGGAAAGTTTAGGTTGGGGTGTAGTATTTTCTACTGAAGAGGAGAAGAAAAGGGTAGAGGAATTCTTATCTAAGAGGTCTAAATAAATACTGGTTCAAATCTTTCTTTAAAAGCATGTCTGGATAGTTTACCTTTTATTGGTAATTTATATCCACAATATTTACATTTCATATCCTCAGTTAAATGCCATTCGATTATATCAAACCCGTATCTTCTTATTACCATTTTACCACAATTGGGGCAGTAAGTATTCTCATATGGATGTCCAGGGACATTTCCTATATATACATATTTAAAGCCCATTTCCTTAGCTAACCTATAATGTCTCTCTAAGGTTTCTACGGGAGTCCAGGGTAAATAGTTTAGCTTATAATCTGGATGAAATCTAAGGAAATGTATTGGAGTGTCTGGACCTAAATAGTCATAAAGTTTACTTAGCAATTGTTTTGCAGCTTCTAAATTATCACCTATTTGGGGGATTATTAAATCAGTTATTTCCACATGAACTCCTCTTTTATATAGATCTCTTACAGTCTCTATTATTGGTTCTGGACCGCTAGCCCCAGTATATCTTCTCATGAATTTTTGTTCACCGTTGCCTTTAAAATCAACCGTCACTGCATCTAAGAAATCTTTTGTGTACTCCACTAGTTCTGGTGTCCAATAACCGTTTGTTACCATAGTATTAAATAGTCCATGTTTCTTAGCTAATACTCCGACATCATGAGCAAATTCTGCGAATATGGCTGGTTCATTGTAAGTATAAGTCATGCCATCTACATCGTAGCCTAACGCTAAATCAACTATTTCTTCTGGCGTTAATTCTGTCCCTTCAGCTTTTCTTCTTTGACTTATATCGAAATTCTGACAATACATGCACATCCAATTACATCCAAATGTGGAGAATGAAAACACTTTAGATCCTGGATTAAAATGTACTAAAGGCTTCTTTTCAATAGGGTCAACATGAGCAGCTGCTACTTTGCCATAAACATCTAAATATAGTTTGTTATTCCTAACGGATCTAACACCGCAAAAACCTACTTGACCCTCACCTATTAAACATCTTCTTGCGCACGCTAAACAACGTATTTTATTACCTTCTACCCTATATAGTACTGCTTCTTTTGACATATGTTTAATAATTCTCTTAAGAGTTAAAAAAGGCATATGTAATACACTGAATTTCTAAATTCCTTAGTTAGTAGGTTTTTATCTACTAGTAAAATAATTCGGCCGATACTATATCTCCCCTTAAGAGCATATAATGAATTTATATCAATAGAGAAATTATAAATATTAATATTTTTATTTAAAGATAATTTGTACTATTTAAAACTCTAAAACCTAAGAGGTTTGTTACTAAATATCTTATAACTTTTGATTGATGAAGTGATTCTGATATTGATAAGATAATTAAATAATTAATAGGAATATGAATTATATAAATATAAATGATAACCGAAATAATTAAAATAGTCCGAATTACATGTTAAAGCTTTTGATTAATTTTTTGTTTTAAGTTAACATCTTATAATTCATGCCAAGTAGAGCTCTTCTATTTTATTCTAAGGAATCCTTCTCTGACGCTAACTTACTTAAATCCCGTTTAAGGGAAAATGGAATAAACGTCATAGACGTGAGAACGGGGAAATATATAGAGATAGATATAATAGATGAACCTAGAAAAGTTATTAAATTATTAGGCGAACCATTGTTCATAGTTACCGAAATAAATGGTACTTTTAAGGAATTATTTTATGAGATGAGATTTTGGGAATGTCATGAAATTCTAGAGGAGAAGTGGAAAAAATTGGAAAACAAACTAGAGAGGGATTATTTACAAGCTCTAATATTAATTTGTGCATCGCTTATAAAATATTTAAAAGGTGATGTAAAAACATCTGATATTTTAATTGAAAAAGCTTTATCTCTTATATCCAATCTTCCTCAAGAATTCCTTCCTCTCCTTTATGTCAGATTCGGACTCAACTCCTAATGGAGTATATCCGTCTATTACTCCGATAATTCCCCTACCTTGATCCGTCTCTGCTACTAAAACTTGTAATGGGTTTGCAGTAGCGGCGAATATTCTTACTACCTCATCTACGTTCTTTATTCTATTTAATACGTTAATTGGATAACCATTCTTTAAGTAGATTACAAATACGTGACCTGCACCTATCTTTTTAGCCTGCTCTATTGCTAGCTTAATTAAATCTTCATCATTACCATCGTATCTTATTAATCTTTTTCCACTTGCCTCATTAAATGCTATACCAAATTTTATATGAGGACTGGATGAGGATAAGGTTTCATATAGATCTTCAACGGTTTTAATAAAATGCGATTGCCCTATTATTACATTAGTCCCTTCTGGTATATCTATTTTAACTACATCTATTTTTACACTCATCACTTATTATATGGCAAAACAGAATAAATATTTTATATCAGTGAAGGACCACTACATCATTTGTCAGCTGTACTCCCGTATTCCTCATCAACTATTCAAATAAGCGTACTCAATTATAATCTCTTTGTTCTGGTTTAGATTTATTGTGTATGTTAAGTGCAATTGGGTTACTAATATTTTATATTGGCCTGGAGGTAAATTAAATGTCGCAATACCGTTTCCATCAGTGAAGTTATAAGTATAGAAGGAGTAAGTAGAACCATTATATTTATAGACCCATATTACAGCACTTGCAAGTGGAGATTTTCCTCCAAAAGGCCCATAGTTAATAATAACGTCAACTTTTAATGTATATAATCCATTAGTTTGAGAATCTCCTAAGTTATTAACGTATATTTCAGTTTTATACTTTAATCCTTCATACATTCCTATTGCCATTAAGACTATTACCATTACTGCCAACGCTAAGAGAATTTGCCTATTCATCAAAACCACTGCATTAATCTAATATAAAAGTTCAATCCTAATTTCTTAATGTGGCAAACAAGTTATATGAGGCTTTTAAGTACGTTATAAAGTACGAGTTAGCTTCCTCAATAAGGAGGTATATAGTATTAGGGGCGTTTGATGGTATATTGCTTAGCTTATCCATATTATTATCTGGTATATTATCACATTTTAGCTTAGAAGATATAAGTGTAGCCATATATAGTGGAATTATAGCTACAGCAATTTCTTCTACTTGGAACGCCCTAGTTGTTGAACTAAGTGAGAAAAAGGCTGAATTAGAAAAAATAGAAAAACAAGTATTAAAGAGTTTAAGGGGTACAATATATGACTATAGTGGAAAAATAGCCTCTATATTTTCGGCGATGGCTCATGGCGTCTCACCTTTTTTAGGTTTAATAGTATTATACTCCTATGAATATTTACATAACGTTTTCTTATCAGTGGGAATAAGTTTGCTATGTTTAGGAGTTTTAGGAATCTTGTACGGAGATAGAATAAGGGATAAGATGTATACCTCACTTCAGTTAATAATAGCTGGTTTGATAACGTCTTTTATAACACTATTTATAATAAGGTAACAATAATTATTCATGTAATATTTAATTATGTCATTAATTAATGCCGATATATAATTGAAGATTCTTGTAATCAATATTCCTATAATTATCGTATATTAGTAAAGATTTGTATATAATGAAAAAGCTCCCTAATCTAGGCTTGATGAGATAAAAAGGGAAAGATGAGATGTGTAAAACCTTAATGGGAGTTCTACTCTTTTAAAGGTATTCTCTAATTTAGTTAAAATATACTTTTAATCAGAAAATCAAGTAAAGGCTAATAATATTAATTATATATTATTAATTATGAAAGCATAACGTAGTTGCAGTAACAGTACCTCACTTATATAGGGATCTAACTTCTATCAAGGTTAGTAAATATAACCTCTAGCACATAAATTATTTTATCTTCCTATTATTAAATCAATCTATTTCATTATTAAAATATATCTTTACAATAGATTTATTTTTTAGAGAGATGCTTTAGAAGATTATGTAATTTAGAAAGAAACAGTAAAGAATTCCTTTTAACCTATTACTCCTTTACCAACTCTACTCTGTAAATTTCTTCAACTTCATATATTCCACATTCTGTTACTAATCGTCCCATGAAATCTACGAATAACGCTTTACATTTCTTCTCCCAATTACTCCCTATTAATAAAACTTCCTTATCTTTTATTGAAAGATTCTGATTTAGTAAATTTATCGAACTTTCATTATCCATTCTTAGATATTGTTCAATCTTATTTATTATATTATTAATATCTATTATTATTTCCTTTCCCAACTCTAGGTATAACGAGGTTGCCACAATATCTGGAGGGAAAGATTTAACATTAACGTCAATTCCCACACCTATGAAGAGATCAGAATAGTTAATATTTTCACGAGTTTTTGCTTCTATTAGGATCCCAGCTATTTTTTTATCGTTAACAACTATATCATTAGGCCATCTTATCTTAGCGTCAACATAACTTTTTAAAATTTCCATTATCGCTAACGCTACCTTTGCTCCACTTAACTGAACGTCTTCTGTTTTAAAGTTCTTCTTTACGTAAGTAAACCATAAACCTCCTCTTGGAGAATACCAACTTCTTCCAAACCTACCCCTAGCTTTAGTCTGTTCCTCCGCTATTACTAAAAAATCTTCATATAGCATATCATTTACGGCTTCTGCAAAATCTTGAGTAGATGTTACTTTATCTAATTTAATGACTAACATACTTCCATACATCCTCCTTATCATAAACTATAGAAAATCCTGAGGCTTTTCTCATTCTATTCATTATGGCTAAACCTATACCCTTCTCACTAAAAGAGTGAATCACCCCTAAATCTACGTTAAGTTTATCCAATTTTCTAAAGGCATCGAATAAATTTTTTGCAATTTCATACAAATTAGTCTCACTTCCTAATTCGATTATTTCTAATTTCTTATCCTTAAACTTTTGGCAAACCTCTTTAGAGCAAAGCAAGGCTATTTTATAGCCTTTACTCTCCAATTCTTCTATTATCTTATCTAACTTGTTTCTGTTTTCCACTACCAATAATTTCTTATTAGGAGCATAATGCTTGTACTTCATTCCCGGAGAAAGAGCCATTTCAAATTCTCCAGTTCCTCTAGCTTGTTCAGGTACGTTGATCTTTCCAAATAATCTCTCTAATTCCTCTACACTAAAAGGCCCAGGTCTTAGCAATTGAGGCGGATCTACAGTTACATTGATTACTGTAGATTCAACTCCAAAGAACGTTTCTCCACCATCAATAATCATGTCAACTTTACCGTTTAAATCTTCAATTACGTGTTCAGCTTTAGTGGGACTAGGTCTTGTAGCTAAATTGGCACTTGGTGCAGCTATAGGAACTTGGCTCTCCTTTATTAGCTCTAAAGCTATTGGGTGAGCTGGCATTCTTACTGCTACTGTGCCAAGTCCTCCAGTAGTCTCCTTAGGTACATTTGGGGACTTTTTCAGTACAAACGTTAATGGGCCAGGCCAAACAATTTTGCTTATATTTAGTATTTTTTCTGGGATATCTGAAGCAACTTCGTATAATTGATTTATATCTGCTATATGGACAATTAAAGGGTTATCCATAGGTCTATTCTTAGCTACAAATATTTTCTTTACAGCCTCTGGATCAAAGGCATTTGCACCTAATCCGTAAACTGTTTCAGTTGGAAATACTACCGTGCCGCCTCTTCTTATAATCTCTGCAGCCTTTTTAATTTTCTCGATTTCTGGGTATAGTGGATTTATCTTAATTATTTCAGTCATACTTTTTAAGTCTGATATATAAGAAAAAAATAGTTATCGATGATGAAATGAAAAAGTTGATTTAGAGATGATATTTGAGGTGATCTCTGAACAAAGTTATTTAAACGCAGAAAAGAAACTAGTAGGCGTATGGCAGAACAAACATTATTAGTAGGAAACTTACAAGAGGTTGCAAAAAAAGCAGCCCAATGGTTAATTAACAGAAAACCCATAAAGTCACTAATAGATTGGGGAATATCATTTTCATTATGGCCTCCACATTTTACCACATCATGTTGTGGAACAGAATTTGGAGCTTTTGCTGCAGCTAGGTTTGATGCCGAAAGATATGGTATGCTCCCCTTTTCATCTGCTAGACAATCAAACATATTAGTCATAGAAGGTACTTTAACCAGGAAAATGGCTAGAGCTGCTAGAATTGTTTACGATCAAATGCCTGAGCCAAAATACGTTATAGCTTTAGGTGCATGTATATTAGAAGGGGGAATATTCTGGAACTCTTATAACACTGTATTACCTTCAGACGTTGGCATACCGGTTGACATTTACGTTCCTGGATGTCCAATAAGGCCAGAGGCTATAGCTAGAGCGGTGTTAATGCTGCAAAAGAGAATAAGAAGTCAAGGAGCTTTCAAAATGTAGATGTTATTAACATTAGTATATGTGTATCCTGTCTTTATGGTGGCGTTAAGTCTTTCTAATAATTCATAGCTGGAGTGATTTTCTAATGCGTGATCTATCTCATCTTCTTCAACTTTGATATTAGAATTTACTAGACATCCCGCGTATTCTGAATTACCATCAATTCCGTCAGTTGCAAAACTTAACAGTTCAAAATCACCCTTACGCCTTACGTATTTTAGAAAAGATAAGCAAACTTCACCGTTTCTCCCTCCCTTTCCTGCCTTGCCTCTAATCGTCACCTCTGGTTCACCACCTAATAGAATATGATAAGGGCGCTTTAAGGGTATACCATAGCTTTCTGAAGAATTAAAAATTGCAGCTATAAAAATTCCCACATCCTTAGCCTCACCTCTAATTTCAGAACTTAATACTAAAGGATTTTCTAAATGTGTACTTAGCTTTTTAAGAACGGTCATGTTATCTAATATGATTAGATTTTTTACATACCGATTAAATTCTTTTGGCGTTTCTTCTAAGTATTTAGAGTACTTTTCTAAATTTAACCTTCTTAATATACGTAGCGCATCATCTACTGTAGAAGAATCTGGTGAAGTTAAACCGCTTCCGATACTACTTATGTCATTACCTGGAACGTCACTAACGATAAAAGATAAAACTGGAACGTTATCTTTAACATATCTTATGATCTTTCCTCCTTTTATTTTAGACAAATGTTTTCTTACGATATTTATAGAATTTATTCCAATGCCTGCAGATATTAATTGTTTATTAATATCTCTTAACTCATCTAAAGGAATCTCAGAGTACTCCATTAAAGCTGAAGCTCCACCGGAAATTGTAAATATTACCATATCGTAATCCTCCTTAGTGAGAATTTCAATAGCTTCTTTACCCGCCTTTATGCTATTCTCATCTGGCAAAGGATGTCCTGCTTCTATCACGTCTTCTCCTTCGCCTGAACCTTTAGGAGTTACTATTAATTTCCTTTTTAATTTAATTCTTTTAATAAAGAAGTTAGCCATAGGGATAGCTGCCTTACCTACGGAAATTAGAATAGGTTTATTAAAATGTACTTCCTCGCCATTAATTAAAAGAGTATTATTATCGTTTATATTTACTTTCTCTTCTAATGCCTTATAGGGATTTGAGTACTCCAAAATCTTACTTACCAATTCCCTTAAACTCATTTACCCTCAGACCTCTTCTTATACTCCTTATAAAGTTGCGAAGCCAATTTCTTACCTTCTTTACTTAAATCATAATAAATGCCTTTAGGCTTATGATCTAATTCCTTAGCCTTAACCTTTAGCCAGGGTTTAACTGAAGATGTTACTGATTTTTTCAATGCGCCATTGAATCTTATTAAGTAACCCATCTCCTCTAATTTTTTACACGCTTCTTCTATTTCCTCCTCTTTATATTTAGGAGCCCAACCACTTTCGCCTAAAAGTCTTCTAGCCATATACCATGGATTATCTGGACCGTATTTGTAAATATGTATAAGTATTTTCTTCATTAATTCGCTCAGTTCACTCATTTACTAACACTTGTTCTGCGATTATTTTAGGAACGTCCTCTATTTTATCTCCTACCTTAACTTTTACATAATCCCTCTCATTCCCTAAAACCTCAATGCTAACTCCAGGTTTTAACCCAAATTCAGTAACTCCTCTTAATATCCACTCTTCTTCCCTAATTATCATCATTACTTTATACATCTTTTTATCACTTACCTCAGTAAGTTTTTTACCATTAATTTTTATTCTATCACCTATTGGATGTCCGTGGGGACAAGTGGCAGGATTGCCCAATATTTTGTCTATTTTTTCTAAAACGTCATCTGGCCATATATGTTCGAGCCTATGAGCTATTTCGTGAGCTCTAATCCAATCTACTCCAAGTATATCTGTAAGTAATCTTTCACTGAGTCTATGCGATTTAACTAATCTCTCAGCGACTTTTCTACCTTCATCTGTCAGTTTAATTCTTCTATTACTAGTCCTCTCTATAAACCCTAGTTTTTCTAACCTACTTAACGCTTTACTTACAGTACCAGGAGAAATATTGAAAATAGAAATTAAATCAGAAACCTTTGCATTACCCTTTAATTCTTCCAATTCATAAATTTCCTTTAAATAATTCTCTAAGGACTCTGAAAGCTCAATCATATATTTTAGACTATAATCCTAGCTTTTATACTCTCAATTAAATTTGAAGCCTTTTCATCTTTTGCAAATACTTCTATTATCGCGTTTATTTTTCTCCCCTTTACACCTTCTTGCTGCAAAATCCTCTTTATCCTATCTATGGCCTCATCCACAGCTGCAGATATGTGATCATGTAACCTAGTCTCTATTTCGAAATCATATGCCTTTACTATAGCGTAAAACTTCTGATTTGCCGACACCATTTTCATTATAATCAATCATAATGCCAAAATAAATCTAAGGTTCTAAGTTCAAACAAGTAAAAAATATTAAAGAAAGATTTAACATATATCATACTGTGTACAAAGTTATCTTTAGGATAAAGGGAAATCAAGGGAATTCCTTTAAAGAGTTAAGACAAGTGGGCTTTATTCCAATATATTTCAGAAAAAATGGAAAAGATGAATATTATGTTACTTTATTTAGGGGAAAGGATTTAGGAGAAGTAAAAGAGGCGATTTTAGATCTCTCATATTATCTCTCAAAAAACGGTAAGTATGGAGATTTTAACTTCGCCACAATATATGAGGTAGGTAATAGCAATTTAGGTAAGATAGCTGGGGGTACTTTAGGTGCTTTAATAGGCTATTATGCTGGTGGAATAGCCGGGCTAATTTTAGGTACACTTGGAGGAATCTTTTTAGGTGAGTTAGCAGATATTGAAATGGGAGAAAAACTGGTCGGTGTGCTAGGATGGCCCATGTCAATAAGCAGATAAGAAAGAGGCTAATCAGTGCAATTTTAGGTATAGCTTTGCTTGTAACGTCAATAGTACTTATCGTAAAAACTGGAATAAACGGGGAGGAATTACAATCGGCTTTATTTTTCGGAATTAGCCCAATTTTATTCTATTTGTTAGGAATAGTTTTCGGAGCTGAGAGGATAATATATGGAATCACTGGTAGTGAGAAGTTATTTAGATTATTAGCAGGAGATGGAGAACTTTATTACACAGCATTATTAGGAGTCTTCTTCATTTTTATACTTTCAGGTATTTTAGTCCTAGTTTACACGCCAATAGTAGTTGGAATTTTAGGAAAAATACTGGAACTAATAAATGGATTTAGTTTTCTCGCTCTTTCAGCAACATTATTTATGAGATCTTAACACAATTTATTAAAACCCAAGGGCCTAGATCTTTCCGTTCAATAATTTTTAATGAATTAGATAAAAGTAAGTTAGCATAGTAATCATAATGTCTTAAATTAATCCCCCACCACTTTGCTAACATTCTGCCTATAATTGAGTTAATATTAGCCAAAACCACAATACTACATTTACCATTTGGTTTAAGTACTCTTGAGATCTCTTTTACAGCGAAAGAAGGATTAGGAAGCATATGTAAGACTAATGTGGACGAAACACCATCAGCAATATTGGACTTTATGGGTAAATTTGAGGCATCACCCCTTATTGCTATTACTTTAGATCTCTTCTTCTTCAGGTATTTTAGGAATTTTAGAGATATATCTACACCTAAACATTTATCACAATTTATAAAATCAAAGATCTTACCAGTACCAGTACCAACGTCAATTACAATGTTTCCGTTTATGAAATTGGCAATAGACTTAAGCAATTTCGAATAACTCATATGTGCAGTTAAAATCATCCCTAAGGGAGCCCATATCCTCTCATAAATCGGAGCTATTTTCTCTAACAACTCACTAGACTTCACATCCTTAAGTAAAAAGTCGTAAATTTCACTATCTATTATTCTAAATGTATGTCCCTTTTCACAAACTAAACTATTATTCACTTCAGTTCCATCAATTGGACAAGCAAATATCACAATACATAATTGTGAATTAGCCTTATTAAATCCCTATTAGTAAATATTTTAACTTTTCTTTTAATGCCCGTTTTAACTATTATACTGCCTATATTTCTTTCAATCATTAGTTTAACTGAATCTTTTACATAACTGTCTTCCTCAACGCTCACGAGATTAACGTTCATAATATTTTCTACCCTACTATTTAATGAGATTATATCATAGGAATAAGCTATATCTCTGGCACTCACAATACCTAAGGGAATACCATTAACTACTGGTAAATGCCTAATAGAATTTCTAAGCATGATTTCTATACATGTCGAAATCTTAGTAAAGGGCTCTACAATTATAGCCTCTCTACTGATCTCAGAGACTTTTTCCTTGACTAAATTCCAATTAAAATTCCTTATAACATCTTTCTCAGTTATTATATATTTATTACTATATATTACGAAATCAGAATTTAAACTTAACATTGTATTTACAATCTCCTTAATATTATTATTTTTCACGAAGACAGGTTTCTTCAATTTTATCTCGCTAACCTTAACCTCAAGCTTATTCTCTAAAATCTGCCTAATTGCATTATCAACGGTAAAAACTCCGATAACCTTATTTGAGTCTGATATTACAATGCGTCTAATATTATTTCTCCTCATAAAGTAAAGGATGTCTAAAACGTATGCATTAGGATTAAGTGATATTATCTCAGATCCGTTAACTTGAAGAGACATCTGCAATCCCTAATACCTTCATAAGATTATAAAGCAATAGTAACATCGGATTATCACTGCTGATCTCAGTTATATTACCGTTTATTTTAAGATTTACTTTAATACGCTGACATTGGCTAGCATCACTTATTATAGCCTTAGCGAGTTTCTCTATATCCCGAGGATTTTCTATTAAATATTTCCGTCCTATTTCGATATTAGAAAACCCCTCAATAACTATAATATCAACTGGAAGGAGGGAAAGCAAAGTAATGGATGAAATTTTAGGTATAAATAAAATAGACTCATAATTGCCCTCCTGAAATAAAATGTAATCACTACCCGCATTTCTAAACCTATCAGTATCCTTCCCAGCTAAATCTATTTTATGATGGGAGTGCTTAATTACCGCAACCTTAAAACCCTTCTCCTTAAACTCCTTAACTACCCTCTCAATTACTCCTGTTTTCCCTGTGTCCTTCTTACCTACAACATGAAATATGCATACCATATCATATATTAGCTTGTGTTCATATATTAAACTGTGACATTAATTCCTCTTGATGAGGCTAGAAAGATAATCGATAGTACAAAATTTAATGTAAGTAATAGAGGAAAATACGTTAATATTTTTAACGCAGTAGGTAAAATCGTCATAGAGGATATAATAGCTAAAAAAAGCATACCGGAAAGACCTTTATCAGCCATGGATGGATACGCTATTAGATATGAAGACTACTTAAAGTACGGAAAACTTAGGATAGCTGGAAAAATATATCCATTCACTTCGGAAATCTCTGAACTTCATGAAGGTGAGGCTTATTATATAACTACGGGCTCACCACTACCAATTAACGCTGACACAGTGGTTCCAATAGAAAATTCCAGAATTGAGGGAGAATACGTAATATTTAAAGGAGAAGTGAAAAAGGGGAAAAACGTAAGAGAAGAGGGAGAGGACATTAAGGTTAATGAGATTATTTTAGCTAAAGGCAATGAAATTACTCCTTATCATTTAGGAATTTTAATTCAACAAGGTATATTCAACGTAAAGGTCTCTGACATAACCTTTTCCATTTTCGCAAACGGAAATGAAATAACCAGTTATGAAAATCCAGAGGAAAATAAGATAATCGACTCCATATCCCCCATCATCATGAAAATCCTGGAGAAATTCGGAAACGTTAAATATTTAGGAGTTGCCAGAGACGATTTAAACAGCATAATTGAGAAAATCACTAAGGCTAATGAAATTTCAGACGTTATAATATCAATAGGTGGTTCCTCAGTAGGGGAAAAGGATTACGTAAAAAAAGCCGTAAATAAGTTGGGGGAAGTACTTTTTGAAGGAGTGTCAATTAACATAATTAAAAGGGGAAGTGTCGGCATCATTGGGGGAAAACCAATAATAATTTTACCCGGGCAAGTAGTCTCTGCTATAACTTCATTCCATGAATTTGGACTTGCCATAATCTCTAAAATATTAGGAGTGAACTTAAAGAAATACATTAGGAGTTATTTAGCTGAAGACATTTACGTCAATCACTCAATGGATTCCTTATACCTCTTTAACGTCAAGGGAAACTCTGCGAAACCATTAAGGTGGGGTGTTGGATTATATAGCGAGCTAACTAAGGCAAACTCTTTCGCAATATTAAAAAGGAATGTGCTTTACAGAAAAGGGGAAGAGATTGAGTTACAATTATTTTTATGACGTAATTATTTTAGCTGGCGGATTATCTAAGAGGTTCGGCTCCGATAAATGCTGCTTTAAAATAAACTCTAAAACACTATTAGAGAGGATCGTCGAACAATTTGATAACCCAATAGTTGTATCTAGAAGTCCTAGAGAAATATCTAAGGGAATTTTAATTATAGAAAAGGGTGATTATTTAGGACCAGTAAAGGGAGTAAGAGAAGGATTAAAATACGTTAAAAGGGATAAGGTTTTTATAACGGGATGCGATTTTCCATTTTTATCCAAAAATGTAGCTGATTACTTGTGCAGTAAAGACTTTGACATAGTAATCACAATTAACGGGGAACTTCAACCTCTATTAGGATGTTACTCCAGCAAATTGTTAAGAGAAAACATTAACAAGGTTAAGAGATTGATAGATCTCTTAAAGCACTCTAACCAAACTTACCTCGTTGGAACTAGCGAGTTATTAAGAGCTGACCCTATGCTATGTAGTTTAATTAACGTGAATAGCATAACTGACCTAATATTAAGACCTATCAGAATAAAATCTATTTCAAAAATAATTATATGTAATATATATAATACTATCTCTATATAGAGATTAAGGAATATTCATGAGAATTTTCATTGGCAAAACAAATTCTATAAATAAAGAAAAGAGAAAATTTTTCAAGTATCATTGATGATATATTAAAAAGAAATCACAATAGATTGAGAAAGATTAGAAAAGATTGATCAAGCAACGAAAAAATTTTTTCATTACTATTCAGTAAAGATTTAATTAGGAATGCTTATTAGGTAATTCAAAATGATTTTTTATCAGAGATCTGAAATGGCGAAGAAGAAGAAGGAGCAAGGTGGGCAGCAGCAACAAAGTGGTGGAGAGCAAAAGAAGAAGTAATGTATGAATTAACTTTCACGCAAAAGTATTAAAGTTAACTCTTTTTTATTTTATTATATCCTATGAAAATATGCGCTTTATATTCTGGAGGAAAAGATAGTACTTATGCCTTACATTGGGCAGTATTCAAAGGATTTGACGTACTATGCCTCATAACCCTCATCCCCAAAAGGGAGGACTCGTGGATGTTCCAATATCCTAACGTAAATTTTACTAAATATCAAGCTGAGGCAATGGGATTAAAATTATTTACATTCACAACCTCAGGCGAAAAAAATTTGGAATTGGAAGACCTAAAAAGGGCATTTCTAAGGGCTAAAGAGGAAGGAGCTGAGGGAATAGTAAGTGGTGCGTTACTTTCTGATTATCAGCGATTAAACATTAGCATTATAGCTGAAGAAGTGGGATTTAAAACCTATACACCTCTATGGAGAAAAAATCAGGAGGAGTATATGCGATGGTTAGTAAGAGAGGGATTTAAATTCATAATAACTTCAGCCTCAGCTTACGGCTTCCCATTTGAATTATTGGGAAGAATAATAGAAGTTGAGGACGTGGAAAAGATAATAGAGTCTTCAAGAAAATTCGGATTTAATCCCGCATTTGAAGGAGGTGAGGCAGAAACATTCGTAACTTATGCACCCCTCTTCAAAAGAGAGTTAAAAGTTATAGGTAAATTAAGGAAATTAAGTGATTACGAGTGGAGATACGAAATAATACGTATACTTTAAGGAAATGTAAGTTCATAGTCAATTACGATAAAATCATAGAAGATAAAAACATAATCATTCAAGATAATATCATAAAGGATATAGGAGAAGAAACTGAAGGAGATGAGATAGATTGCTCTAAGTATGTCGTAATACCAGGAATAGTAAACGCACATACTCACACTCCTATGATAATATTACGGGGTTACTATGACGATGCTGAATTACCAGTTTGGTTAGAAAAAATGTGGCAATTTGAAAAGAAATATCAATTAGAAGCCATGAACTTATCATCTGAG